>ERZ1036435.39-NODE-39-length-121033-cov-12.578866_pt1 | contig 121033 bp, 100 predicted proteins | sample MGYA00514223_ERZ1036435 | MGnify/ENA primary metagenome ERZ1036435 (study PRJEB33795, sample SAMN09464927) | human gut metagenome | host: Homo sapiens | place: USA: Stanford, California | collected 2016-08 | study: EMG produced TPA metagenomics assembly of the...
CGGGACCTCCATCTTACCAAGATGGCGCTCTACCACTGAGCTATCGGGGCAACAGATAAAAGTTTACAGTATCCTAAACCACCCGCGCAAATAAGGGTTAGGTGTTCTGTGACACTTTGTTTTAGCCCTAAAAATAGGCGTTTTTACACCGTTTATTCGCGGATGCGCCCACCGGTTTTTCCGTCCACAATACCGGCGGGCGCATCCCGCTTTTATGAAATAACGAAACGCCTTATTTTACGGCTAACTTTCACAGACTAGTAGCGTTTACCGTGTGACTTTCCGCGGCGATCATCCCGACCACCACGGTGATCATCACGGCGGGGCCGGAACCCGCTATCGCGGCGATCGTTGCGGCGGAAACTGCGGCCACCGCCTCCCTGAGGCCCCCGATCCTTACGGATGTTGATGAACTCACCGGCAATCTTGGTATCACGCAGACGATCGAAGAAACCCTTGGGCAGGTCTTCGGGAAGACCCACGATCGTGAAGTGCTGGCGAATATCGATCGAGCCGATCTGTGAGCCCTTAATACCGCCCTCGTTTGCAAGCGCGCCCACAATGGCAGAGGCTTTAACCCGAGAGGCGCGGCCCACGTTGAGTTTGTAGTTCACCATGCCTTCGTCGCTGTGGTTTCGCCCCTTCTTGGGCCCGCGTTTGCCGCGGTCCTTGGTGTCGTCGGCGAAAGCGCGGGATTTACGGGCAATATCGTCGTTTTCATCGAGGAAGAAGGCGCGACCTTGCTGTGCAATGACGGCGAGCGCGGCGGCAATGTCTTCTGCCGTGGTGTCGTGCTCGTTTTCATAGTCTTCGATGATCTTGCGGAAGAAGTTTAGGTCTTCCGTTTCGATCGTTTCGGTGATCTGCTCGGCGAAGCGCTGTTTACGGCTGCTGTTCACGTCTTGCGCGGTGGGCATATGCATTGGCTCAACCTTTTGACGGGTTGCCTTTTCGATCTGCCGCAGCATGTATTTTTCGCGCGGAGTTACGAAGAGTATCGCTTCGCCGTCGCGTCCGGCTCGACCGGTACGCCCGATGCGGTGCACATAGGATTCGGTGTCGTGCGGAATATCGTAGTTCACCACGAGGGAGATGCGTTCAACATCCAGTCCGCGGGCGGCTACGTCGGTTGCTACGAGAATGTCGATGCGTCCGTCGCGCAGCGCATCCACGGTGCGTTCGCGCAGCTGTTGGGGAATGTCGCCGTTAATAGCTGCCGCTTGGAAACCGCGTGCTTTGAGTTTATCGGCTACTTCTTCGGTTTCTTTTTTGGTGCGCACGAAGACGATAATGCCGTCGTAGTTTTCGACTTCGAGCACGCGGGTCATGGCGTCAAGTTTGTGGGAGTGCATGACCTGCATGTAGCGCTGGCGGATGTTCGCCCCGGTGGTGGTCTTGGTTTTGACGCGCACCTCGGTGGGGTCGTTGAGGTATTGCTGAGCGATTTTGCGGATCGAGTTGGGCATGGTGGCTGAGAAGAGTGCCACCTGTTTGGCGTCCGGGGTACCTTCGAGAATGGTTTCTACGTCTTCGGCGAAGCCCATGCGCAGCATTTCGTCGGCCTCATCCAGTACCAGGTATTGCAGGTTTGAGAGGTCGAGCGAGCCCTTTTCGAGGTGGTCGATCACACGCCCGGGGGTGCCGACGACTACCTGTGCGCCGCGGCGCAGTCCGGCAAGCTGGGGTCCGTAGGGTGAGCCGCCGTAGATGGGAAGCACAGTGAAGTCTTCCATGTGGGTTGCGTAGGAGGAGAAGGCCTCGGCAACCTGCAGGGCGAGCTCACGGGTGGGGGCAAGTACAAGCACCTGGGTGTCTCGGGAAACGCCGTTGATATCGGCAAGTTCTGCCATGCGGGAGAGCGCGGGCAGCGCGAAGGCTGCGGTTTTGCCGGTACCGGTCTGCGCCAGACCCACCACATCGTTGCCGTCGAGCAGCGGCGGGATGGTCTGTTCCTGGATGGGGGAAGGTTTCTCGTAGCCGACTTCTTCGAGTGCAGAGAGCACTCGGGGGTCTAGCCCCAGGTCGGTGAATCGGGTGCCTTCTTCTTCGTGGCTTTCGTGAGTATTGTCTTCAGTATTCTTCTTAGTGGCCGCGTTGTCTTCTCTAGGCTCTGCTGTCATGCTTTCTGCAGCGTCTGCTTTTTCGTTCGCGGGTTTTTCACCGGTTTCTAGGGAAGATTCTTCAACGGTTTTTTCTACAGATAAGGTCTCTTCGGTATTGCCGAGCGTAGCGCCTTGTTCGGTGTTCTCGGCAGGAATATTTTCAGTCACTTTTTCCTCATTTTGCTGGGGTGTTCGGGCGCACGCTTTTCGGCGCCGTTCGGATTCCCCTACACATTCCAGCCACATTCTGCGCGCCTTATTATCAGGCGGGCGAGCAAGACAACGCAACCCGGGCATCCGGTAAGGCGGAGGCACTCAGGGATAGGATTTCTCTACGCTGGGGGTTGGTCTTGAATTTCTCGGTGACACGCAAGTCTCGGCACATCTGGAATGAGGTGCGATGTGTATTGACGCCACGAGGCGGCATAGCATACTGAGTTCGGTGATTTTGAGTTCGGCGCCAAGAATGAGGTTAGTAACCGATTCGACCGGTTGGGGGCGCACAAGACCTGTATCGGGGGTACCCGTCTTTATAAGTGTACCCTACTTTGGTGCGGCAACGCGCCGGATGCGCGCAAACCCCGGTTTTTCGCCGCGGGTTCTAAGCAAAATAGCCCCTTCAGGTCATGGAAACATGGATGTGCTCAAAGCTATTTCCCCGCACTACTGCGCGCTTGCGGAATGTAGCGCGCAGGGCGGTGGGATGGGTACGCCTAAGATATTTTACGCACGACCTCAAGGGAACCGTAAGTACCCACCTGCGCATAGGGGTGCCCGTAGCGGTCAGCAGCATACTGGGCGGTACTCTGCGGCGGGTTACCTCCCCACGCTGAGCCGCGCTTATCGATCACCACGTAGTCGGGCGCCGGTTCCCCCGCATGCCCAATCCAGTAGACGGTTCGCCCCGGGATAAGTTGGGTGAGGGTCGAGAGGTCTGCCGCAACGCTTACATCCTGCGGTACCGCCTCAACAGCCTGCATACGGCTCGTTTCGGAGGCCGTCAGCCGGTTGCTGGTGAACGAAGACTTGGTCAAATCGGCAAGCGGCTGGTCGGACGTGGGCGTAACGGTCGGAATCACCGAGACCAGCAGCGCAACCGCCGGGAAGAACCAGAGCGGAACACGGCGGACGGACTGGCGCAGATTCTCGACCCATCCGATGGGTTTATCCCCGGTTTCTGCCGGTTCATCCTCTGATTCTTCGTCTTCCGCAAGCGGCTTAGGATGCGCCAGCACCTTCCCGTACCGCAAGTTGAGGATAACCTCTAGAAGAGCGAGGAAAGCCACGGGCATCAGCACGAGCGAGTAGTGCCAGGTGCTCAGCCAATACGCCTCTGTATTTGAGAGCAGACGCCACAGAAGCGTGGGCAGAATGACGATAGCGAACGGGCTTGCAACCCAGATAATAGCGCCGCAAAAGAGCAGCAGCAGAATCGTCCAAACCTTCTGGTCATAGTTAAAGATAGTGATCGCAGAACCGAGCGGATCGGCGAAAGCGCCGTATACATCAACCTTATCGCCGTAATCAAACTGCCCGTTGGCGTTCAAGAGCGGAAGAATAAGCGCAACCGCGGCATAAGACCAGAAGAGACCCCAGAGTATCAGCATGGTTGATTCAGCAGCACCTCGCGTCTTAACCCAGGAATTAAAGGTATTGCGAATGCGCTCACCCCGCGGCAGCGGTTTACCCTCAGGGTTCTGGGGGAAGAGTTCGTCGAGCCCTTTGCGTATCCACCCAGTGCGGATGAATGCAACAATACCGATCATCGCGGCAGTAACGCCCATGTCTTCTTTGACGAAGGCAAGCGGGGCAGCCCACAGACAAGCACGAATAATATAGCGGGAGCGTTCATCGGCGTTGATGCGACCGGCAAGCACCAGATTACCCAGCGCCCCACACAAGAACGGCAGGGCGAAGGCAACCTCATGGAACTGCGCAGCCACCGCCTGCTGCACCCCATAGCTGAGAGCAAAGGCAGCACCCAGAAGAACACCCACAAAAGTTCCTGCGGGTTCGGGTTTGGTGTTTGAGAGGGCACACGCCCGCTGCGTAAACCGCACCATCATATAGACGCTGGCGGCAATCATAAAATTCTGGACCACTAGAAGCGTCAGCGGCGAGGGGAAAACCGCATATACAGGCCCTAAGAGCACCAGAATAGGATGAAAATGATCGCCCCACAGGTTAAAATCGGTTCCTTTAATCTGCACAATTGGCATGTCAAAATGCGAATATGCCTGCGCCATCTGCGTGAAAATCGCAAGATCCCATGAGGGGGTAATCCAGTGCTTAAGCTGCTGGACGGAGTAATAGCAATAAAGAGCAAAAACCGCTAGGGCAAGCATAATCGCCACTAGCACTCTGCCCACGGTCACCGAACGATGTGCCCCGGTATGTTGTGATGCAGAAGTTTTCTCCGATTTCTCGGTAGGTTCCGAGTCGGGTGCACTCACCTCAGCCGCCATGCGTTTTCCTCGTGTTTGTTGTGTTTGGTGCCCGGTGGCAAGCACACACGTTCTTAAGTCACGCTACGTCGCCGGTGCGCCCGCTCACCTGTGAAATATATAGTTACTACTCAGGGTATCCTATTATTAAACGTTATCCCGAGATCTGCGCCTTTTTTACGCAGTTAACTCAAGATATATCTCACGCGCATATTTTCTCCCCTACCCGCTAAGGATGCTGTGCCCACCGAATCCGTGCCTGATGCCGCATACCGCATCGAGCTTTCCCGTTTACCGATGCGCACCTCAGCACTGACGGCGCGCATCACGGTAGGGGTACAGGCTCTTATTTACCCGCACGTTCCGGTGCATGTAGGGCAGACGCTCGGTCGTTTACAGCGTGGTCCGGCCGATCCGACTTTTTGCCGTCTGCGCGCCCCGCGTTCTGAGCGCTCACACGCGGCGGACGATACCCTGTGGACCGGGGCGCACACGCCGTCCCTGCAGCTGCCCACAACCCTTCATTTTACCCGTCGTTTCGACGGTACAACCCCTGCTCTGAATGCTCCGGTTCAGGTTTGCCTATGGGCGGAGTCTTCCCGTGCTATATCCGACGATACATTCCCCACCGAACAGGTTTACAGCGAGCTTGAAGAGTTTGCGGCTCTTATGCCCGCGTGGCTGGGTCTGAACGATCCCCGAGAAGAGTTTGCGAAGCTCCCCGCTTTTGAGCATCTGCCACTGAAAATTCGGCGTGCTTATCGTGAGAATCCGGGGCTGCGGCTAAGCGCATCCGGACAGCTCACCCGGCATATGTTGGTAGCAATCTTAGAACAGCGGGTGACCCAGCCGGAGGCTTTTGACGCACTGCGCTGGATTGTCAGGCGATACGGCGAGTCCGCACCCCTCAGCGGCAATCCGGCACAGCCTCCTTACCTGCGGATATACCCTACCGCTCAGGTTCTAGCCACAATTCCCTCATGGGATTGGCATCGTGCGCGAGTAGATTCCGCCCGATACAGCACGGTTTACCGTTTTACCCAACGTGCCGATGCGCTCAAACGCCTTGGGGCAACCGGTCGTATCGCGCACCTTGCGGCGGCTCTCGACGATATTCCGGGAGTTGGTCCCTGGTCGGTGGCGGAAGCTCTTCAAGGTTTCTGCGGGCATCCAGATGCTGTCAGCGTGGGCGACTACCACTTAGCGCATACGGTGGGGTTTGCTTTTACGGGAGAACGCACCGATGATGCCGGAATGCTCCGCCTGCTTGCCCCTTATGCCGGTCACCGGCAGCGAGTCGTGCGCCTTATTCAGGAGGCGGGCATTCGCAAACCCAGGTATGGTGCGCGTATCAGCATTCCGGATTACCGGGATTTTTAACATACTGTGGAGCCGGTACCGTAAAAAGTACCGACTCCACACGCATAAACCGCCCTTCACCGGGCGGGTTTATCACCTAACTATCTCTATGATGAAATGGCTAGTTCTGCTCTGCAGTTGCCATTTCTTCACGAACCTTATCCATATCGAGTTCGCGGATCGAAGTAATCACCTGCTCGAACTGAGACTCGTTGAGCGCGCCGGGCTGGGAGAAGACGAGAATACCGCCGCGGAAACCCATAATGGTGGGAATGGAGGTAATGCCTGCGGCCTGTGCCAGCTGACTCTGATCCTCGGTATCCACCTTGCCGAAGACGATATCGCTGTACTTCTCGGAGGCTGCCTCGTAGACGGGAGCGAACTGCTTGCAGGGACCGCACCAGTCTGCCCAGAAATCGAGGAATACGATATCGTTGCCCTCGACAGTCGAGGTAAGGTTCTGCTGGGTGATTTCAATAGTAGCCATGGAGATAACGCTACACCCTGCACGTGCATTGCGCTAATTTTTCACTCACAGACTAACAAATAGTTTAAAGGGCGTCATAAACCCTGTCTTTTTGCCGTGAGCGGGCATTTTTGCCGGGTGTGTGAGGGTGCCAGATGCAAAGAACCCGGCTACCGAAGTAACCGGGTTCTTTTTAGGGTGGCAGATGAGGGATTCGAACCCCCGTAGGCTGTGCCAGCTGATTTACAGTCAGCCCCCTTTGGCCGCTCGGGTAATCTGCCGAACTAGCTAGGCTAGAAGTTCGCTCAAGCGAACAGAGACTACTGTACAGGTTTTTGATGAACTTGTGAAGCCAGAGCCTAGCTTTGTGACGAATACAACTTTTTGGGCTGTTTTTCGTTTTCGGAGGCTGTTTTTCAGGCGAGTTTACAGGTCGCCATCCTGCTCCATCAGAAGCGTAATTTCCAAATGCTCAAGATAGCGTAGCGCCTGTTCAACTGTGCACATCTCGCTTCGAATCTCACGAGCAAGATCGCGCCGCACTCCCTCGAAGCGGGCAACGAGTTTGGGATCTGTCAGCGTTGAGCCGATTCCCTCGAAGGCAGGAGGCTCAACAACATCCGAAGAATCTTCGCTCTGAACCGCATCCACTCGCTCTGCCTCGGGGATGTTCTCAGGTTCAGAACCAATCGAACTGTAGAGGTCAAGGAACAGCAGGGTTTCAGCATCGCGAGCTTCTTCGCGATTCACGCTGCCGGTCGTTGACGAGTATTGTGTAGCCATGTTTCTATTCTGAAGACCCAAGGTTAACAACAGCTGAGAAACGCATCAAAGAACCTGAAAATTATCTGTGAGCGCAACAGAAAACAGGTATTCTATGAGGGACAGATACCGTCGTATTCCGCACAAACACAACGAAAGGACATAGGTTTATGGCAAGCGAATCTTCTTTCGATATTGTCTCAAAAGTTGATAAACAAGAGGTCTCCAACGCCCTGCACCAAGCACAAAAAGAGGTTTCGCAGCGCTACGATTTCCGCGGTGTCGGTGCTGAGATCGACTTCTCGGGCGAGAAGATTCTCATTAAGGCAAACGCCCAGGAACGAGCTCTCGCGGTGCTCGACGTTTTTCAGTCAAAGCTCGTCAAGCGCGGTATTTCGCTAAAGTCTCTGGACGCAGGCGACCCCTACGCCTCGGGTAAAGAAACCCGCATCGAATGCTCCATCAAGGAAGGTATCGCACAGGATCAGGCTAAGAAGATTTCCAAACTGATCCGCGATGAAGGGCCTAAGGGTGTGAAGGCTACGATTCAGGGCGATGAGCTGCGTGTGTCCTCGAAGTCTCGTGACGATCTGCAGAGCGTGATTTCACTACTTAAAGGCGCAGATCTTGACGTTGATCTGCAGTTCGTGAATTATCGCTAGATACCTCTGCTGTGCACGTAGCATCAGTGCACTATTAAGGCGGGGCGGTTACCAGTTCTGGTAACCGCCCCGCCTTTCGCCTATAAGACAAACACGTACGCAGGTTTTATAGCTGACCGTTATCGCGCGCCATCTGCTGCAGGCGGGCGATGCGATTGTCCATCGGTGGGTGAGTAGACATGAGGTTCTTCAGGCCACCGAAGGGGTTCGCAATCATAGAGGCCGAGGTATTCACAACCTGCTGATTCTTGGGATCCATTGGGTAGAGCGAGACACCCTTCTCCAACTTATTCAGGGCGGAGGCAAGCGCAATCGGATCGCCCGTGAGCTTTGCACCGTCTTCATCGGCATCGTATTCGCGAGTACGGCTGATAGCCATCTGAATAACCGCCGTAGCAATGGGTGCCAGAAGCGACATCAGGATTATGCTCAAGAAGTTTCCGCCGCCGCGCTCACGGTTCCCTCCCATCATGGAGCCAAAACCAACAATCTGTGCCGCCGCCGTAATCAGGGTTGCGATACCGGCTGCCACCGAGCTTGTAAGAATATCGCGGTTGTAGACGTGCATGAGCTCGTGCCCAAGAACGCCGCGCATTTCGCGTTCGTCAAGAAGCTGCAAGATACCCTCGGTGCAGCAGACGGCGGCATTGCGCGGATTGCGCCCAGTCGCGAAGGCGTTTGGAGTCTGGGTGGGTGCCACATATAGGCGCGGCATAGGCTGACCGGCGCGCGAGGAAAGTTCCTCGACAATGTCATACAGAACCGGAACCTCCTCGCGGGTAACGGCGTAGGCGTTCATGGAACGCAGCGCGAGTTTATCGGAGTTCCAGTATGAATATGCAACGGTACCCAAGCTCACAAGGGCGAAACCCAAGATAAAAATTGAGCTGCGGAAGTATGTCGAAAGGCCGCCGCCGATAAGCATCAGCAGACCGACCATGCCGCCCAGCAGAAGGGCGGTCTTAAGCCCGTTATAGTGTTTGTGCATTGCGTGTACCTTTAGAAATCGTGTTGCCGTGAACGTATTAGATTACAGCATACGGGATATATATGAGGCAGACATCCAGATTCGCCACCAGCGTGTATTTCGCGCTCTCGTGCCCACAGGTTCCTCGAATGTGAGTAAGGTCATATGAAGTCTCAGGCGTTCTGCTGTACCCCAGAAATTCGCAGTTTTAGCGACATAGTGTCATGGTGAAAGTACCCCGAACACGACTCTTATTATGAATTTATCGTAATTGTAATTGTGAAAAAGTCAGATTAAGGGTAGAGTATTGTTCATGACCGAACCCCTAGATACGAACGCACACCCGGAACCCGAGCACCCTCTTCACGGATGCTCCCACACCGGCGTGCTACCGTTGGCAGCAGAATCCGCGACCGGACTTCTTACGGAATCTTGGTCGCAAAACTTGCGCGCTAAGGGGCGCAGGGTCACGAAACAGCGGCTTGCTGTTCTACGTGCGGTTCAGGCTCATCCCCATGCCAATGCCGAGGAAATAGTTACCGTTGTGCGGCAAGAGCTTCCTACCATTACCGTGCAGTCGGTGTATGTGATCCTCACGGATCTGACGAATATCGACATGCTGCGTAAGTTTGAGCCGCCGGGAACCCCGGGGCTCTACGAGACTCGCACGGGCGATAACCATCACCACGCATTCTGCATTCGCTGCGGAAAAGTTCAGGATGTAGACTGCGCTGTCGGCGCAGCGCCTTGCCTAACTCCCAGCGATTTCCACGGCATGGCGATTATCAGCGCAGACGTACTGTATCGAGGCGTCTGCGCAGACTGTCAAACTGAGGCAGAAGCAGAACTGGCGAAGAGCCAGGTGCAAGCCGCAGCGAGCGTTCAGCACTAACGAACCACATTCCCACACCTTACTCCGGGCGTGAAACAGCGCCTCGGTGTTCGTTAGCTGCACCCTAAAACAGGAAGAATGCTCGTCGAAAACCACATAGCATCACCAAAAACACAGGGAGAAGCAAATATGTATCAGACCCCGCAGAACCCCATTCATCCCGGTTCTTACACCACCACGAGCACTGGCACGCCGGTGGCTTCAGATGATCATTCGCTCACCGTGGGCGCCGATGGTCCCATCGTTCTGCACGATGCTTACGCTGTTGAAAAGCTCGCCCAGTTCAACCGTGAGCGTGTGCCCGAGCGTGTGGTACACGCTAAGGGAACCGGCGCATACGGCTACTTTGAAACCACCGAAGATGTTTCGCAGTACACCCGTGCGGCGCTCTTTCAGCCGGGCGTTAAAACCGAGCTACTGATTCGTTTCTCGACCGTGGCTGGCGAATCCGGTTCCCCCGATACTTGGCGTGACCCACGCGGTTTCGCGGTGAAATTCTACACCACCGAAGGCAACTACGACCTGGTAGGCAACAACACTCCTATCTTCTTCATTCGCGATGCCATCAAGTTCCCCGACTTCATCCACTCGCAGAAGCGTATGCCCGGTTCGGGTCTGCGCGATAACGATATGCAGTGGGATTTCTGGAGCCTGAACCCCGCAACGGCGCACCAGGTAACCTGGCTGATGGGCGATCGCGGGTTGCCCCGCACCCTGCGCCACATGGACGGCTTCGGCTCGCACACCTACCAGTGGATTAACGCCGAAGGCGAGCGCTTCTGGATTAAGTACCACTTCAAGACCGAGCAGGGCAACGAGTTCTTCACCCAGGCTCAGGCCGATGAAATGGCGGGCAAGGATGCTGACTTCCACCGCCGCGACCTGCGCGAGGCTATCGAGCGCGGCGACTACCCCGCCTGGACACTCTACGTGCAGATCATGCCCTACGAGGACGCGAAGACCTACCGCATTAACCCCTTCGATCTGACGAAGATTTGGCCGCACTCGGATTACCCGCTGGTCAAGGTGGGCCGCATGGTGCTGGATCGCAACCCGCAGAACTTCTTCGCCGAAATCGAGCAGGCGGCCTTCTCCCCCTCGAACTTTGTGCCCGGTATCGCGGCTTCACCCGATAAGATGCTGCTCGGTCGTATCTTCTCCTACCCGGATGCGCATCGCTACCGCATCGGCACCAACTTCGCGCAGCTGCCCGTGAACGCACCCCACGCGGCGCCGGTGAACAACTATTCGCATGACGGCTCGATGCGCTATAACTTCAACGACCCCTCCGTTCCCACTTACGCACCAAACAGCCTGGGCGGTCCGCATGCGGATGCGGCACGCGCTGGCGAAGGCAGCTGGGAGTCTGACGGCGAGTTGGTACGCGCCGCCTACACTCTGCGCCCGGATGACGATGATTTCTCACAGGCACGCACCCTCTACGAAGTAACCATGAACGACGAAGAACGCGAACGCCTGATCAGCAACATCTCCGGTCACGTAGGCGCTGTTCGTTCCGACGAGATTCGTGAACGCGCGTTCCAATACTGGGACAACGTTCACCCTGAGCTCGGTTCTCGCGTCCGCGAGGCCGTGGCAGCCGCCGCATCTGGTTCGTAAGATACGGCAGCGTCTGTTCCCCTGTAGATTCGAGAACATGACGCACGGCTGCAGCATGGGGCCGGTGACTTTCAGTGAGGTGGAGTCACCGGCCCCATATTTTAAACCCGTTTGCAGGATTACAACCCTCTCCAAACACAAAATCACCCGGAAGAGATAACACCGTATGGGTGTTTCTTCCGGGCGATTTTAGCGTGACAGATTTTATGAACTATGCGGGTGCACTAGCACCAGCGGGAGAAGCGCCGAAGACCGCTTCCTGTTCACGCACAATATCGAGGAGCTCGCGGATCTGCTTGATGTCGAGCACAGCGCTAGGGTTGAAGTAGTTGATCTGAATACCCGGGGCGTTGAGCTGTTCCGCGAGGGTCAGCACCTCAATCGCGTGTGCTACGCGCACCTCAATTGCAGGATCAATAGCGGCAACTTCAATCGGCGAGGTGAACGCCAACATGTTCGTGGGGTTGCCTTCATCATCGGGGACGAATGCGGGGCCCTGTACCTTACTCTTGGGGTCGATGGCCACCACCAGAATAGAGTTTGGTGCCACCAACGAACCGAGAAGCTGCTGCATATTGTCGTTGATAAGAGCCATTTTCGCGCCGTCGTTGCGGGGCGAGTTCACAACCCATTGCACCTGGGCGCGCTCAATATAGCATTCGTGGTTGGAACCCGGATCTATCGCAATCAGATCAAGGTCGGGGTTGCTCAAGAAATCCATGAAAATCTTGACGGCGGGTTCGCGCAGAATCAGCTCGTCATCGTCGGAGTTTTCACGCATGTAGCTCTTCGAAACATACTCTGCCGACGAGAATACGCATAGCGCCTGCATCCCGTTTTCAAGGCGAATAACCTGGTAGCGCAGCTGCGATTCGGGACCAATATCAAGGTGCCCTGCGGGAACAATAGTTGAGCCGGAAGCATCCACGAGCAAATCGCCGCCGAGCATGGTGCGCACTACGTTAATGAGGGTTCGTTCTTTGACGTCCTTCTTGAAAGCTTCGAGTGCAGCGGCGAGGTAGGGATTGGGAACCTCGTAATCGGTTTCTTTATGCAAGCCCGAAACATCACGAGCTCGACCGTGCATACGTTCGGTTGCCCAAGCGGGAATACGCTCGGAATCGCGCGGGAACATGTGCAGATGCTCGCGCACATCCGAAGCACTCAGGGTTCCTTCAGTACCCCAGTTCTCCGGTTCTTCGTCGCGGTTATAAGATGCCCCCACACTGAACTTCGGTTCGGGCCAGTTATTGGCCGCCACCACCACAGATGCGGTAAACCAGGTGCCGCGGTTGCCGTCGTAGGCGGCGCGCTGGAGCTTGCGAAGATCGGGCAGTACGGGCGAATCTTCCTTGAGGGGACCCACTGAACCGATGTACTCTTCGCCGTCACGGAATTCACGCACGCGAATATAGACCTGCCCGGCGAGGGGTTTTACGTCGAGGATCATCTCGCTCCACCCGGGCTCAGCCTTGACGACATCAAGAAGCCAGCTACCGATACGGTTGAGCGCATCCTGGGTGCGGGCGGCTCTACTCGTCGGTTCAGAACGTCGGGTATCCGTCATGGTTTTCCATTCCTTTATCGTCAGCTTGCATCTTAGGTCCCGGCGGGAAGCTACCCGCTACTCTATTGATTTTAGCGAAGCATCCGCCGTCACGCCGATTTATAACGTCATGATAGGTTTAGGGAACACACTTTTGCGTGTGTGTTCTAGCATCGGTTACCAAGTTGTCTCTTGTTCAAATTTTTTCTCCATCCGACCCACAAAATTGGTGCAGTTTGTGGGTACTCACACCAAAAAGGTTGTTACCCTTAACCTATGACGAATTCTTTGCAGGATCTTATTGACGCATCAATCTTTATCTCGACCGAATACCAGGCGCGGTTGGCTGAACTCATTGGGTCTGCTGACTACGACGTAAACTTCGCCGAACAGTCCCTCACGTTCAAGGCCGCCGACCCGGTGTCTTTTCAACCCTACCTGCTCGGTACCGAATCTGAAAACCGTGGAACCTGGATTTGGTCGTGGCAGCAATTGGGATATTTTCCAAATGCGGTAGTCTCAGCGGCGCTGCAGGCGCGAGATGCCGGTGAACGCGACTCAGTTCTGGAGCTAAGTACCGACGAAATTCCGCTCTCAGAGGGATTGGCGCGTCGCCTGACTTTGGCAACGAAAACGGTGACCGGTTTGTACGCCCACTATCCCCTGCCTTCGGGGTCTGTGCGGGCATGGAGCCTGATCGACAGCCCCGAACTGACCCTGGATGCGCCCACGTACAAAGGTGTAGGGCGCGTGATTGCGAAGGCTCTGCAAAGCGAGGATATTCACGATCATCCACTCGCCGTTAATTCTTATGCGCGTCAGCGCGGGTTCCATACCGCTTGGGATACCGAGGCCACCGTGGTACTCACCATGACCGACGGCGCCCTGCGGCTATGGTTCGATGAGGGGCGCATCAGCGGTATCGAGCGCGCGAAGCCCGAGGTTACCGCCCAAGAACTTGCGCAGCTTGCCGCAGAGGCTGAGCAGTACCGTGCGGAATTGGCGGCTGAACGCACCGAAGTTGAGCAGGCTGCCGCTGCCGAGGCTGCAGAGCAGGTGTCCCTGCGCGAACAGCAGTCGGCAGAGCGTGCGGCGGCACGTGCCGAAGCCGAGCAGGCACCCGCCGTTCAGGAACCCGAGGAAGCCCAGACGCCTAAGGACGCACAGGCAGCAAAGAGCGCCCCCGCACAGGAAAATGCACAGCAGGAAGAAGCAGCACCGGCTCAACCTCAGGCTCCCGCGGCGGCCGCAAAGCGCACTGTACCCGCTGGCGCATCGCAGAAACCGGTGGCGGGTGTACGCACGACCGAGAACCTCTACCCGGATACCGAGGCCCCTTTCGATCAGGATCCGCGCGAGGATTCCGAGCACGGTCGCGTAACGGTCAATACCCTCCCAGGCGATGTTGTTCCGAACGCTGGCGCTGCCGCAGCACAGACCGGCACATCTGCGGGTCAGGCTAAGGCGGCGAAGCCCGGTGCCTCCGATACCTCGAAGTCCCGCACATCGATCACCCCGCGCACAGCTGGCAAACCCGGCGCAAGCGCAGGTCAGGGACAGGAAGCACCTCAGCCCGGCGCACAGAAGCCCGCAGCGGCAGGTGCCCAGCAGCAGCCGCAGCAGGCACCCAAACCTGCCGCTTCAGGTACCGGCGCATCCGCACCGCAGACCGAGAACACCCCGGCAACTGCAATTCCGGTGATCAAGCCCGCCGAACAGAATGCCGATCAGCACGAGGAGCAGGAGCAGACTCAGGAAACCGGCAAGAAGAAGGGCTTCTTCTCGCGGTTCTTCGGTCTGTAGACAACGCTGTATCAGCAGGTGTACAGGGTCTTTACCCCGTGCCTGCGGCATATTATCCTGACCTAGGAATTTCATCATTCCGGTGGGGCGCAACGCTGTATTATGTTGCGCCCCATCGGCGTTTAATAGGCGACTCGCCTCCGCCAGTCGGCGCCTCACACTCGTGCAAGAGTGCGGTGAAGAGTAGAGTTGTTAGAAGTTCACATCTCATCTTTCGTTCACAGGTAGGGAGGATCCCTCACACTATGGCGCAGAACGCTCACAGCGCTACAGCACCCGCATCAGGCACGGCGGCACACGCTGCACAGACCCGCAATGGTTTTATCTGCCTTTTTACCACCTACGCGATCTGGGGTATGCTGCCGCTGTATTTCTATCTCATGGCGTCTTCGTCTGCGCTGGAGATTGTGCTCTCGCGTGTGATTTTTTCACTGGCATTCTGCGCGGTTCTGCTCCCTATTTTCCGGTTGACCAAGCCGTTTAACCAGGCGGTGCGTACTCCGCGCACTATGGGTATTTTGACGGTCGCGTCTTTGCTGATCGGCGCGAACTGGATGATCTATGTGTACTCCACCACGCACGGGCATACGATCGACATGTCGCTGGGGTATTTTATTAACCCGCTGGTCTCCGTGGTGTTGGGAGTCGTGTTCCTGCACGAGCGGCTGCGAAAAGTTCAGTGGGTCGCCATCGGGATTTCGACCGTGGCGGTGCTGATTATGAGCGTGGTGTACGGGCAGATTCCGTGGCTGGGTTTAGGTGTTGCCTTCACCTTCGGAACGTACGGGCTGCTCAAGGCGCGGGTGGGGTCGAGCGTGCATCCGGTGGTGTCGCTATCGCTTGAGACTTTTATTTTGCTTCCGGTGGCGCTCGTGGTGCTGTGGTGGATGAATACGCAGGGACAGCTCACGTTGTTTTCGCAAGGCCCCGGGCATTTCTGGCTGCTCGCTTCCACCGGCATTGTCACGGTGACTCCGCTGGTTCTTTTCTCGGCGGCGGCGCGGGCGCTGCCTCTGTCGGTGATCGGCATGGTGCAGTATATGGGGCCGACTATTCAGTTCTTCCTGGCGCTCTTCGTGCTGCACGATAGGATTACCCCGGATAAGTGGATTGGCTTATCTCTGATTTGGGTGGCTCTCATAATTTTTACGGTGGATGCGGTGCGCGCCTCACGCACCTCGCGCCCGTCGAAGCTCACGGCGGTCGAGACCGGCATGATTCCTATTGTGCAGATTTCTCAGTCCTCTGAGGACGGCGAAGAACGCGAGCAGAACTATCTTCTGGATGCGGTGCAGCTCTCCCCCAAAGATCCAGCGGTGAACGACCCCGACAAATCCTGAGCCCTTGCCGTATATGCATAAAAGTGTTGGCACGAGAACCGGTCAGAGTTCTCATGCCAACACTTTTTATTCGCGCCGAGTGCGCGAGTATTCTATGTTTCTACGTACCGGGCACAGTCCGCAGACCTGCCCGCGCGCGTAAACGGTATTATTCGGTGGCTGCCTGCTCGACAGCATCATCCTCAGGTTCTTCGGGGTGCCTGCTCAGGTTTACGAGGGCAAACACCAGGCCGCCCCAGATAATGAGGATTGCCACGATCATCATAGCGATAGCTGCACCACTCATTATGCCTCCTCACCCTGTGCTTTTGCGTGTGCTTTCAGCGCGGCATCGTCCACATGCGTGTGGGCGAGTTTACCGCCGATAACGGGCGGTGCCGGGGGTTCCTCGGCGGCGCGTGACTTATGCGACCATGGCAGGAATGAAATCACGATGGAGCCAAGAATTAGGAATACCACCATGCCCCAGCCGAAGATGCCGAGCAGATCTGCTGGGTAACCTCCGTAGGGTTCATTAATGGTCTTCACGAGCGTGGAGATCAGGCTGTACCCCAGGATCAGCGGGGTAACGCCCGCTAAGAGAATCATCCAGATCCAACCCACTTTGAAGGAGGAAACAGAGTTCAGGTGCTCCCGCAGGGTCGGCAGAGCCCGCACGCCATAGGTGATCACGACAATAGAGGTGAGACCAGCGGCAAGAATGCCAAAGTTATTCACGAAGGTATCGAGTATATCCAGCATGTACAGGCCGGATGCGGTGGGCATCAGCAGTGTCGAGATAATCGCCAGCGGGATAATCACGATCATAGTCGAGGTCAGGCGTGAGGTCCCAGCTTTATCCTGTACACCGGCGATAATGACCTCAAGAATTGAGATGAGCGAGGTGAACCCTGCGAAGAGGAGCGAACCGAAGAACAGGAACCCGATGAGCGCTCCCGCCGGAGCCTGCGAAATAATGGTGGGAAAGGCAATGAAAGCCAAACCTATTCCTTCTTCGACAACTTTATCCACGGCGATACCCTGTGCCTGCGCCATGAAGCCCAGCGCCGCGAACACACCGATACCCGCCAGCAGCTCAAATCCGGAGTTGGCGAAGCCCACGACGGCACCCGAGCCGGTCAGGTCGGTCTTGGGCTTCAGGTAGGATGCGTAAGTCACCATAATGCCAAAGCCTATGGAGAGCGAGAAGAAGATCTGACCGTAGGCGGCGACCCACACCTCGCCATTAGTTAGCGCACCCCAGTTGGGAGTAAACAGAGTGTTCAGGCCGGTCATCGCCCCGGGCAGGGTGAGCGAGTACGCGACCAGGCCCACGAACATAAAGATCAGCAGGGGCATAAACACCACGTTGGCGGCACCCACGCCTTTTTGCACGCCCAGCGCCATGATGACGATCAGGGAAATCCACACCAGCACGAGCGGAATGAGAATGCCGGGGTTAAAGTCGAGCGAAAGCTGCGGCTTCCCCACTTTCAGGAAGTCCTTCATGAAGAAGGTTTTCGCGTCGTCGCCCCATTCTTGGTTGAACGAGAAAATCATGTACCGCACTGCCCAGGCGATAACTGCGGCATAGTAGATGGCAATAACCGCGCTAATGCCCATATGCCACCAGCCGATAAACTCGGTTTTGCGGTTGAGGCGGCGGAATGCCAACGGAGACGATGCGCGCCCGCGGTGGCCAATCGCGTAGTCGAAAAAGAGGAAGGTGAGTCCTGCGGTCAGCAACGCCACGATGTACGGGATCATGAAGGCGCCGCCACCGTTCTTGTAAGCAACAGCGGGGAAACGCCAAATATTTCCCAGACCAACAGCTGAGCCGATGGCGGCAAAAAGGAAGACCCTGCGGCTGGAGAAGCCTTCACGCTTCGCCGGGGTCTTGGCGGGTTTTGTACCCATGATAGTGGTTACCTCGGTCTAGATGTTCATGTATGCACGTCACACGACGATGCGCCTTTGAGGGTAGACAGGGCATGTCGTTGTGAACGGAGGCGCGCTAGGGTTTGGGCGCGACTCTCCGGGTGCTCTGTGCTCTCAATGGTGTGTGGGCACAGACGTTCTTTAGGTTTACCTGATGTAGGCTATTTGGTCAATGATAGCCCATCATGTGGGATTCTGTGGGATTTATGAGGGGAATGTAACAGATAAACACAAGTATTCTTAAACTAACGCTTCTCGATCTTCAGCCCTCACGACCTCTCGTGCCGAGTGGCAGGTGCATCCTGGAAGAGACCGGATTTATCGGTACTTTTACGACTCTCTGCCTTTGGACTCCTCAAGATTCCCACCAGAATTACCGCGAATCCGCACAGCGGAGCAGCCCCGAGGGCGAGCTCGGTACGGCTCACCACATCCAGCGGCACGTGCAGCAGGAGCAAGGCCAACGTAGCCGCACAAACCCAACCGCTCACATATAAACGGTGCATATTCAAGGCAATAGCCAGATTTCCAGCGAGCACGAGCACGGCGATAATCGCGGACTCAAAGGTCAAAATAGCAAGCATCATTCCGGGTGCAAGACCAGCATATTTAGAGTAGAAAATGTCAAAGAGAAAAGGACCGATAAGATAGGCAAGCAGTGCGCCGAAAACGCCGATTCCCAGGACCCACAGACACGGGCGTGCTAAAGCGCGCAGTGGGTTATCTTGGTGCTTCAAGAAAGCCGATATGGCGACCCCTTGAAAGGCCTGAAGCGGCATCATAATCGGCGAACGTGTAACACCAATAGCGGTCACCAAGGCATTGAACTGTGCGCTTTGATCCTGAGTTGTGAACTGTAAGAAAAAGGGAAACGCCGTCATAAGAATCGATGCACCGGCGGATGAAAGCATGAGCATCACAATATTTCGTGCATACCGCCGCGAACTAACATCAATGCTCGCGTGCCAGACGCGCCGGCCGGTACGTGAAAATACGACGCACGGAAGCCAGATCAGCGAGGCAACGACAACGGCGGTCTCAAATCCGAGCAGATGCCACGACAACACCACCGCCGCCAGTGTTGCCGCCAAACGTATCAGTGCCTCACCGCTGCCTAAAGCGGCGCAAAAATACCAGGAATCCCGCCCGGCGGATGCGCCGCTAACCGCAGCGTAGACGGCGTACATCACGACGCCGAACGCTATCAGTACAACACTCATTTGCGGGTAGGTGGGGAAAGCGGAGGACCACAGTGGTGAGGTCATGACAACGATCGCGGCAATACCCAGACCTAACAGGGCTGCCACGGCGGAATATGAAAGTCTATTAGTGTATGTTCGTGATTCCGGATTCTGCAGAAGGGACGCTCCGACCGCCCGCGTTGTCTCCTGCTGAATAGCGCCGGTTATACCGTAAATTCCGAACACGAGGGGCCAGAATGCTGACTGAAACTGCCTAAACTCACTGTGCGATAAAAAGTACGCAGCAATAACCGATATAGCAAACGTTGCCGCAGCCGCTATAACCGAGCTGAAGAATATTACGGCAGATTGATATGCGGTAACGGTTTTGTGGGCCATAGTTTCCCTTAAAGAACTCTATCGAGTTCAGCTCCACCTGGGCGTTCTTCACACACTACGCTGCATCGATATACACATTCTCGTGAAGAAGTCTTCCTGAAGCAACCGTATCACGCGGTTTAGCCCTCGCGATGCACCACGGCATGCGCGAAGGATTCCAGTGCCGCCTTCGCGGTAGAATCCGGCAGCGGTGCAATGGCTGCAATCGCGCGATCCGCCCAGTCATAGGCTATCTGCCACGCTTCCTGCATGACCGGATGCGCGGCGAGCGCGGATACGGCAGCGGCAAGCGCCTCGTCAGAGCTCAGGTCTGCCTCAATGAGCGTTCGAACCTGACGGGCTGATTCGTCCCCGGCCTCTGCGGCACGGTTGAGCAAAATGGTCGGCAGGGTCGGCACACCCTCACGCAGATCGGTGCCCTGGGTTTTCCCGGAGGATGCACCATCGCTGACAATATCGATCACGTCATCGGCGAGCTGGAATGCCACGCCCACGAGTTCGCCGTAGGTGGCGAGCATCTGAATAACCTCTTCGGAAGCGCCCGCCAAGAGTGAGCCGTACTCCCCCGCCGCCGCGATCAGCGAGCCGGTTTTCCCTTCGATCACGGAGATATAGTGATCGAGAATATCCTGGTTTTCGCGTACACCGGTTGTTTCGTAGAGCTGCCCCAACACCAGGCGCTCGAAGGTTTGCGCCTGAATTTTCATGGGTCGCGTGCCCAGATCGGAGACCAGCAGCGAGGCACGGGAGAAAATGAGGTCGCCCGTCAGGATGGCGACGGAATTTCCCCAAATGGTCTGAGCGGTATCGACGCCGCGCCGCTTGGGGGCTTCGTCCATCACATCGTCATGGTAGAGGGTCGCCAGATGGGTGAGTTCGACGACTACCGCAGCCTCAATCACGTCGTCGTTAATCTGTCCGTCCACGGCTGCGGCAAGCAGAGTCAGGAGGGGTCGCACGCGCTTTCCACCGGCGAGCAGTAAGTGTCGGGCGGCAACATCGGCGAGCTTATCGGTGTAGCTGATAGCCTCGGCAAGCCGCTCTTCAATCCGCGCCAGCGAGGTAAGAATCTGGGGGCCAAGCTGCGGGTCGGACGCAATGAGCTCAAACCCTGCGGGCAGGTTGAAATCGAGTCCTGCCATCAGGTCGGTGGCTGCAATGGATTGCTCTGAGGTGCTCACGATGCCTTCTTCGGTGTGTTGGTGCGTAGCTGTATGCTGTGTGTTGCTCAATGATGATGTGCTGAGTGTTAGTTTTGGGGTTTGAAACCACGGTGAATGGCAACAATTCCGCCGCTGAGATTACGATATTTGACGTCCTGCCAGCCCGCCTGTGCGAACTTGTGGGCAAGGGTTCTCTGATCCGGCCAATCGATAATCGACTCCGCCAAATATACATAGGATTCCGGGTTTGAGGAGATCGCGCGCGCTACGGGCGGTATCGCCTTCATAATGTATTCCTTATACACCTTACCGAAAGGGGCGAAGGTTGGGGTCGAGAATTCCAGCACCACGATGCGCCCGCCGGGCTTAGTAACCCGGTACAGTTCGCTCAGCGCACGGGGATAATCCGCAACGTTACGCAAACCGTAAGACATGGTGACGGCATCGAAGCTGTCGTCCTCGAAAGGAAGGTCGGTAACATCCGCCCGCACGAAGGTCATATCGGGGCGGCGTTTGCGCCCGACCTCCAGCATCCCTTCGGAAAGGTCCGCGGCGATAACATCAATCCCGGCATCGGCGAAAGGCTCGGATGAGGTTCCGGTACCGGCGGCAACGTCGAGGACCTTCTGCCCGGGATGCGCATCCACGGCGGCAACGGTCTGCTTGCGCCAGTAGATGTGCCGTCCCAGCGACAAGATGCCGTTCATTAGATCGTAGCGCTTCGCGACGGTGTCAAACATGGCGGCGATATCGCCGGTCTTCTTGTCAAGGGTTGCGCGGGTACCCTGAACATTTTTCTCTACGTTGCTCACGCCTTCAATTGTGGCATGTTCTGCCGCCCGTGGGGTAGTTGAGCACCCCTTGATACGTCATCTGAGGTGGCGAACACTTTAACTCACGAAAATATGCACTCTTGTTCTTGATGGTGCGCACATACAGCATATCTCTCCCGCCGTCCGCCACGGCGCGGCAGAATTCCTGGTTTTATACATACTATGCATACATAATTCTTCATTTCCTCAGAAAAATAATGAATATTTATAGGTATACTTGCATTCTTTATCGCACAGGTGCACAATGGAAAACATCAAAATTTTCTACACACGGAGCACACCATGTCGATTTTCACCGCAAAACCCAACCTCAAAAAGTCCCTCGCACTCCTCGCGCTCGCACCCCTCGTCCTCACCGGATGCGTCTCAACCGCATCCGACGGCGAAAACGGAGAGGTAAACCTCATCAACAACGGAGTCCTCACCGTCTGCACCAACACCCCCTACATGCCCTTCGAATACGAAGAAAACGGAAAAATCGTAGGTATCGATGCAGATATTGCAAACGCTATCGCCAAAGACCTGGGCGCAGAAGCACAACTCACCTCCATCAGCTTTGAAGGCCTCGATTCGGGCACCGGACTCACCAGCGGACAATGCGATATTGCGCTCGCGGGTATCAGCGTGACCGACGAGCGGAAATCCAAGATGGAATTCACGGATGTCTATTTTGAAGACAACCAGGCAATTCTGGTTCCCAAAAACTCTAAGATCTCCTCCGTCGAAGATCTTAAGAACGCCAAAGTCGGCGCTCAGCAGGCAACCAGCGGCGAATCCTATGCCAAAGAAAAAGGCGCGGACGTTGTGCAGTACGAGGACAACGAGCTCATGTTCTCGGCATTGAAGACCGGTCAGGTGCAGGCCGTCTCGGCAAACCTCTCGGTTATTTCTGAGGCGCTAACCAAAGACCCCGGCTCTTTCAAGATCGCCTATCAGACCTCGGAAAACGCCGACCAGATTGCCGGTGCGGTAGCCCCCGAAAAGAAAGCCCTGCTGGATAAAGCGAATAAGACAATTCAGCAGCTCAAGTCCAGCGGCGAACTCGATAAGATCAAGGAAAAGTGGACCAAGACTAAGTCTTCGCCCTCATCCGCATCTTCATCCAGCGCAAACTAACCGCGATGAGCGCGGTGCGCGTGAGCGAACAAACGTGCACCGCGCATCCTGAATATCACGATAAACACAGACTACGTTAGTGTAACGATGGCACAGAATAAACTATCTCCCCGCAAAAAACAGGCGATGTTCCGGTACTCCCAGTACGCTCTGCTGGCGGTTATCGCGGTTCTTATTATTGCCCTTGCCGACTGGAAAACGCTTTCCAGCCAGGTATTCAACCTTGAGGTTGCGCAAAAGCAGTTCCCGAACGTTATTACGGTAGCGCTCAAGAATACCCTGATCTACACGGCTCTAGGTTTCGCCGTGGGTCTAAGTCTTGGTCTTATCCTGGCGCTCATGCGTATCTCATCAATCGCACCCTATCGGTGGCTGGCAACAATCTATGTCGAAATTTTCCGTGGCATTCCGGCACTCTTGGTGTTCTTTGCCTTCGGCTACGGCATTCCCCTCGCCTTCAAAATCCGGTTTGTCGATAACCTCATTCCGGTAACACTCTCCCTAGGGCTGGTCTCCTCCGCCTATATTAGCGAGGTGCTGCGTGCCGGTCTGCAGGCGGTTCCGAAGGGCCAGTATGAGGCGGCACGGTCGCTGGGCATGTCTCACACCCGGGCGATGCTCTCGGTAATTATTCCGCAGGCATTTCGCATCGTGCTCCCCCCGCTGACTAACGAAGTTATTCTACTGACTAAGGATTCCTCGCTCGTGTACCTGCTGGGTGTACAAATCGCGCAGTATGAGCTGGCGAAATTCGGGCGTGAAGGTATTACCGCATCCGGCGCGGGGCTCACTCCCCTAGTGGTCGCAGGCCTGTGCTACCTGATTATTACCGTGCCGCTGGGGCAGCTATCCGCATATTTTGAGAAGCGCACGGGCGCATCACGCAAGTAACCACGACAAAGACTTTGGGAGATTGTCATGACTGACACAGCAACATCAGCGGCATCGGTGAGCATCACGGGGCTACATAAGTCTTATGGCAAAAACGAGGTGCTGCGCGGTATTGATATTCAGGTTGAACCGGGCGAGGTCGTCTGTCTGATCGGCCCTTCGGGATCGGGTAAATCAACGCTTCTGCGATGTGTAAACCTGCTCGAAGAGCCCAATGCGGGAACCATTACCGTGGGCGGTGTCGAGGTAACCGATCCGGACGCCGATATTAACGCCTTGCGCACCCGCATGGGCATGGTGTTCCAACAGTTCAATCTGTTCGGGCACCTGAGCGTACTCGATAACTGCACGATTGCCCAGATCAAGGTCTTAGGGCGCGATCGTTCAACGGCAGAGAAGATTGCCCGCGAACAGCTGGCGAAAGTGGGGCTGGCAGATAAGGAAAATGCCTACCCGAGTAAACTTTCGGGCGGCCAGCAGCAGCGTGTGGCGATCGCTAGGGCGCTGTCGATGAATCCCGAACTCATGCTCTTTGACGAGCCGACAAGTGCGCTCGACCCCGAAATGGTGGGCGATGTTCTTACGATTATGCGTGATCTCGCCGACGAAGGCATGACGATGATCGTGGTAACTCACGAGATGAGCTTCGCCCGTGATGTCGCCGATAAGGTCGTCTTCATGGCGGATGGTGTGGTCGTCGAGGAGGGGCCCGCCGAGCGGGTGATCGGCAACCCGCAGCATGAACGTACCAAGACATTCTTAGCGCGTGTGCTTGATCCCACCCACGTGGATGAAACCCCCGCAGATCAGGGTGCGGCAGCAAACGCCTAGTCCGTTTGCCCTGTTTCAGACCAGCCCCGCAGATACGTTTTCCTCCAAGTGCTCCGTGAGGAAGGTATCTGCGGGGTTTTCTTATCTTTTACGGCGCTATATCTCATGAAGATTGGCGCGAACTGTTAATAACCTGGCGCGAAATGCTAACTTAGTCTCCCGTAGACTGGATACATCCACAAAACATCTCTGAAAGGAAATATCATGTCCCAGGTTATTCTGCTCACCGGCGCAAGCTCAGGTATCGGCTACGATACCGCGAAGAATCTCGCAACCGCAGGACACACAGTTTATGGTGCAGCGCGCCGTTTGGAAAAGCTCGAAGAGCTTCGCCCCTTCGGCGTGATTCCGCTTCAGCTGGACATCACTGATGAAGACTCCATCAAGAAGGCTGTAGAGACCATTATTACCGAGCAGGGACGCATCGACGTTCTGGTCAATAACGCAGGGTACGGTTCCTACGGCGCAATCGAAGACGTTACCCTTGACGAGGCCCGCAACCAGTTTGAGGTGAACCTCTTCGGTCTGGCACGACTCACCCAGCTCGTCCTGCCGCAGATGCGGGCACAGCGCTCCGGGCGCATCATCAACGTCTCCTCAATGGGCGGTCGCCTCACCACCTTCATGGGTGCCTGGTACCACGCCACCAAGTACGCCCTCGAAGCTTTCAGTGATGCGCTGCGCATGGAAACCTCCGATTTCGGCATTCAGGTCTCCATTATCGAGCCCGGCGGTATTAAGACCGACTGGGGCATGATCGCCGCCGACAAACTGGAAGAATCGGCCAAAGGTGGCGCCTATGAGAGCATCGCCCGTAAGACCGCCGAGAATATGCGCCGCCACTACTCCTCGGAGTCGCTGTCTGACCCTGCCATTATTTCCAAGGCGATCACCCACGCCATCGAAGCGAAAAAGCCCAAGACCCGCTACCTCATCGGTTTCATGGCGAAACCCGCAGTTCTGATGCACACGGTTCTGCCCGATCGCGCCTTCGACAAAATTATTCATCGCTTTATGTAACGTAAGGAATCGCCGTGGAAGCTATGACCATCACCTCTCAGCTGGCGCAGGCGTTGCTCGATCAGCATCCAGAAGTTCCTGCTCTGCTGGCCCAAGCGGGTCTTCGGATGCCACGCATGGGCGAGGCTCTGAAGCTCTCACATGAGCAGTACCACCGATTTCTCAAGGTTCTCGATACTTCAGCGCGCGAAGAGACCCTGCTGACCTACGGTGATATTACTGCCCTGCACGGCATAGTTCCGGCGATTTTCGGCGCCTTGGCGGCAGAAGATGGGGCGGAAGCTCTGGGACGTTTCGCGCGATATAAACGTCTAACCGGTCCCGTGCGGGTGTTAGTTGAACCTGACGGCACCCGCACGAGCATCCGTTTTAGCTACGACGGACACACCGGGGTACTGCCTGCCAGCGGGGTAGCCATTGAGCAGATTATTCTGATGAATATTCTGCGTACCGGCACCGGTCAGCAGATTACTCCCCTGCGAGTAGAATCGCCGCGCCCCTACGGTACCGCGTTGAAAGAGTTTTTCGGGGTCTCTTCTCATCGTGCCGCTCAGAACTCACTCGTGCTCGCCTCCCATGATCTTGCTCTGCCCTTCACTACGCGCAACAACGTCATGTGGGAGTATGTGCAGCCAGCACTCGATCAAGAATTAATGCAGCTGGATGCGCGGCAAAGTTTTCTGCAGACCGTCTCGCTCGAACTCACGCAGATGATTCCCAGCGGTTCTTTCGGAATTGAGAAGCTGGCGGCACATTTGGGTATGAGCTCGCGTTCCCTACAGCGGCGACTGCAGGAGGAAGGCACTAGTTATAAGGCTGTATGCCAGCGAGCTCAGCAAAATTTGGCGAGCGCCTATTTGAGCAATCCCGCACTGAGTCTTCAGGATGTTGCGCTGCTGACCGGCTATACCGAGGTCAGTTCATTTTCCCGCGCTTTCAAAGCGTGGACGGGTATGACCGTCACGGACTACAGAAAAGAAAACCGCGAAACCTCCTGATACGGCTTTGCCTGTTGGGGAGAATATACGACAATGTCCCGTATCCGTCGCTGGATACGGGACATTACCGTGCTTAAAGGGATTTATTTATTTCTAAGGCGTTGTGCCCTAGACCTGTTCAACCTCAATAGTGATATTAGGCTCCGGATGTGATTCTCCGGTCAGCATAATGACCATCAAGGTCGAGTCTTCGAGTGCCGTGACCGAGTGCAACAGCTTTGCCGTGGTGTGGATGATTTTACCGGGTTCCAGAATAATACTCTGCCCCTTGGCGCTGTAATCAACCTTGCCTTTAAGCACCTGCACGACCACCGGGTGTACGCTGTGGTGTTCGTGCCAAGATTGACCGGCTGCCAGCTCCATTAGGGTGATGCTGCCGCCATCGGCATCAAGGATTTTCTTTGCCTGCGGCTTAGTCTCAAAGGGGGTGAGAACTTCGGTGAGCTGTGGGAAAACAATCACACGCCCTTCGTGAGTACCCGCCATGATTTCTAACCTTTCGCCGATGATGGTTGTTCTTTTAGGATACGCGCATCCTAAAATTTGCATGAACTATACTAAATTCTATGCCTGTGTTACGGGGGTAGGCAAAAAAGTGACGCTATATTTCATAACGTGATACGAATCTGCCCCTAGTATTCCCACACGCGTGTATAGGGAGAAGATACCTGGTTACGCGGGCGCAGAAGCCGCACCAGTATCGCCGTGGTTCCCGTGCTGACCGCCAGAATCATGCAGGTTGAGGCAACGAACACTCCCCCGGGCATGGTGGAAAACATGGTGACCGCATACATTGCGACCGCGCAGAACGAGAGGAACAGGCTTGCAATCGTCAGCAGCGGCACCGCAATGGCTCCCACCACGCGAGGGGTCGGTGCGTTAAATTCTGCACGGCGCAGGTACCGAAGAACGCCCAAGCCGAGAACAGTCCAGAGCGCAACTACCAAAATCGCGCTGATAACATCCGCTGGGCGATGCCAGCCGTTAATAATGGTGGATGCGCCCGTAGCGCAGGTCGCCATCGCCGCCAAGACCGCAATCGTGGGTCGAAGCGCGCGAGGGGCTGCGATGAACAACGCGGCACCTGCAGAAGCGGCGAATGCCGTGTGCCCGCTTGGCGCGGAGTTCAAGAGGGCTTCCTGAATGTCGAAATTAGGTTTGGTGACCACATAATTCTTGAGGACGTGGACGCTCAAACACGCGCCCGTGCCCGCAAGAATACCCACGATAGCGGGCAGGATACGGTGCTTCCAGATCAGCCCAATAATAATGCCGATCACCGCGATTACGCCGGTAATTGTCGGCAGGTTATCGAGAGCCGCCAGGGTGGGACGCTGGTATTCCGCGAACTGGCTGGCATATTCGGTAAACGCATTTTCGTCGAGCTGCTGCCCGGTACGGCTGTAGATGAAGAACTGGAATGTGGCGTAGAGCAGGGCGCCGAACAGCACCATGACACCCAAATGCTGCGCCACAACCTTGGTGCTCGGCGGATCATTAGGAATGGGGGCTTCTGCGGGAGCGACCACTCCGGGGGCCGCAGGGTTCGGACGAGCGCCGTATCCGGCATAGTTCGCGGCGCTCATCGTCTGGTTAGCGGCGTGGGGATGAGCGGCGGCACTGTACTGCGCACCCTGGGGGGCAGTCTGCATACCGGGGGCACCCGTTGGCATGGCGACCGTGGCAGGATAATCAGCTGAAGGGGCTATATCCGGCTGCACACGGGTTTGCGGCTGGGCGGCACGCGTGTGTTGAACGTAGTGAGCACGCGGATCCTGCGATGCGCTGATGGCTTCGGTTGGAGAATCGTCAAGAGCGTCGAGGGCTACCGTGTTGGAGCTTTCACGGGGTTTAGGCGCCTCGTGCGGGTTCGGGATGGCGCGGGTTGCGTCCATGTCTGGTGAGGAAGATGGCAGATCCTGAAGGTCCAGAAATTCGGTCGCATCATCATCGGTTTCATAGGAAGATTGGATGCTCGATAACGGAACCGTCGCATCGGCATCGGCACTGTCGTTATCGGCTAAAGTCTGAGGGGATAGAATACGCGTAGCATCGTCCGTGTCATTCGAGGTACTGGTATGGCGAGGAACATGACCACGCGATGTGTGAGGACCCTGTGACATACTTTTTCCCTCCAAAATGTCTGTGATGCGGTGTCTTTAAACACGACATAGAAAACACTATCTCAGGTTAAGCTATGAAAAATACGTGTTTTCTAAATTCCAAGCTGGGAGTTTACCGAGAATACCTTAAGGAGAAACGCCATGTCATCCGTGCCGCCGTTGGGATACGGGTTCATCACTGAGGGCTTAGCTTTGCCGCCGTTAGAGCAGGTTTTACGCTCCGTTCGGGTGGTTGATATTCCTATGCGGGTGACCTTCCGCTCGGTCAATCGGCGCCAGAGTGCGCTGATACAGGGTCCCGCCGGGTGGGGCGAATTCGCGCCGTTTTTAGAGTATGACGATCATGAGGCGGCGGCGTGGTTAGCCTGTGCGTTAGAGTCCGCCTGGCTGGGGGCGCCGCCCGCTCGTCGAGCCACTATTCCGGTGAACGCAACCCTTCCCGCAGTGAGCGCCGAGCGGGTTCCCGAAGTGCTGAACAACTATCGTGGAACCATCCACGAGCTTAAAATCAAGGTTGCCGAGAAGGGGCAGACTCTCAACGATGATATTGCCCGCGTTGCGGCGGCGCGGCGCGCCCTCCCGAACGCACGGTTAAAGGTGGACGCTAATGCGGGGTGGAGCGTCCCCGAAGCTCTCGAAGCCCTCGCGGCGCTGAACGAGTACGATCTGCTCTATGCCGAGCAGCCCGTCGCCACGGTTGATGAGCTTACGCAGGTGTGTGCCCTGGTGCGCGAGCACGACCTTTCGATGCTCATCGCCGCCGACGAATCCGTGCGTAAGGCCAGTGACCCGCTCAAGGTGGCGCAGGCGCACGCCGCCGATGTGCTTATCGTCAAGGCGGCACCCTTAGGCGGGGTTCGGCGCGCGCTGAAGATCGTTGAACAGGCGAGTTTACCTGCGGTGGTGTCTTCGGCGCTGGAATCTTCCGTAGGTATCACGACCGGTGTGTCTTTGGCGGCGGCTCTGCCGGATCTTCCCTATGCGTGCGGACTGAGTACGGTCGCACTGATGAGTGCCGATGTGACTGAAGATTCGCTGCTTGCTCGCGATGGCGAACTCCAGGTGCGGCGGGTTGCACCTATGGAGTCGGCACTGAGGCGTGTTGAAGCAGAGAGCGAAGTGCGGGATGCCTGGGTGGAGCGCATCCGACGGTGCTACCTGGTGCTTCAGGAAGCCTTGCACACGAGTCTTTAGCCAGGTATGTTCTGAACGCTCTGGTCAGTGTTCTGGGGGGCTAACTTCCCGTTTAGGGACCACATATTCTTCACACGCCCAAACACCGGTCTAGAATAGACGGGTGACTGAAAACCCCGACCGTGCCGACACTGTTCAAACTCCCCCCGCTCCAGCCGCTCCAGACTCCATGCTCTCCGCCGTCGCCGTGCTCGATTCCCTGATTCGCGCGGGCATGCGGCATGTGGTGGTTTCTCCAGGTTCTCGAAGCGCTCCCCTGGCGTATGCAGTTGCGGCGGCTGAGGAGGCAGGTGCGTTGGTTGCCCACGTGCGCGTTGATGAGCGCGTGGCAGCGTTTACGGCGCTGGGTATCGCGAAAGCTTCGCGGCTGCCCGTGGGGTTAGTGTGTACCTCGGGAACGGCGCTGGGTGAGTATTTGCCCGCCGTGATGGAGGCTTACCATGCCGGGGGTCCACTGGCGATCATGAGCGCGGACCGTCCCGTAAGGCTGCGTGGGACCGGTGCTAATCAGACGACGGTTCAAACCGATTTTTTCTCTCCCTTTGTGCGTGCAAGTGCTGATTTGACCTCGTACCCCGAACATAATCCTGGGCAGCAGACCGCCGATTTTATGGCATGTTTAGCGGCGCTGACCGGCAGCGACGCACAGGATTGGTCGCGCGCAAGCGATAAGCCCGTGGGGCCGGCGCATATTAACGTGTGTTTCGATACCCCGCTTACACCTTCGGCTCGGACAGCCGAAATTCTTCCTACCTGGGCCGCATCGCTTGCCGAACATATCGCCCCGGGGGCCGCATCGTACCCCGCTGAGCTTGAACCTGCGCGGCTGAGCCCTGCCGAGAAGTTTTGGCTGATGCAGCATGAACAGGCGGCTCAGACCTCGCCACTTAAACCCGAAGGCGCACCAGACTGCCCGAAAACGGTGGTGATCGCGGGAGACGGTGCCGGGCCATTCACCGCTGAGTTTGCCCGCGCGTTGAATCTGCCGCTGCTGGCGGAGCCTTCTTCGCAGGCGCGGCACGGCGCTACCTCGATTCCCCAGTACACGACGGTGCTCGGGGAACATGCGGCTTCCGAGCTGGGGCAGAGCATCGAGCGAACTATTTTATGCGGGCATCCCACGCTTTCGCGCCCTATTTCTGCGCTTTTAGCTCGTACCGATGTGCAGCATGCTTACTATGCGCCTCGGCGCGCCAGCTGGTACGAGCCCGGAGCCCGTGCCATTCGCGAGATTGATTCGCCCGCCGAACTTGAGGCCTTTGCGCTTATGGGATCGGGTATGCGGGCCGATGATGCTTGGCTTGATGCTTGGGTCGCTGCCGGTCGGCGGGCTCAGGAGGCATCGCTCACGTCGATAGAAGCCTATCGTTATGCCGAGTCTGAAACAGTGCAGCCGCAGGCCTCTATTCCATCCGAGGAATGTCACCAAGACGGTGTACATACTTCTCAGTCTGCTAGAATTCCCGCTCAGGCGCTTGCACTCCAAACCTGGAATACATGTGCACAGCAACATCGAATCCTTGTCGTCGGTTCGTCGAGTATTGTGCGCGATCTAGATATTATCGCCCCCGCTCTCGGTGCCGATGCGCCCGCACGGGTTCTCGCAAACCGCGGGCTTTCCGGTATCGACGGGCTTATCGCGACGGCTGTCGGCGTTTCTTTGGCGGGCTACTACCCCACCGGCAGCGCGCGCACGGCTGCCGATGATTCCGCCCATGTGGCGGGCGCGCCGGTTCCGGTTACCCTCATATGCGGCGATTTGACGTTCCAATACGATATTTCTGCGCTGAACCTGCCCATGACGGAGCTTCTGCCCGATCTTGATGTCATCGTCTATGACGACGCCGGAGGCAGCATTTTCACCGCGCTGGAACACGGCGCTCTCGCCCAGAATCCACAATTTGCCCGCGCCATCGAGCGGTTCTTCACGGTTCAGGCGGCGCCGAATACGGATTTGGAACGCATGGCGGCGGGCTTCGGTGAGGAGTCAGGTATTCGGGTGCACATTCACCGCCCGAACGATATTTTCGATACCCAGGCTTAGTGCGCCTTGCTCCTTCTAAGACTCACAGAGTAAAACCTCCACGCAGGAACGCACCACAGCCTCAAAATGGTACGTACTCTATGCGGAGGTTTTCAGAAATTCTTATTAATATGACGATATATGTCATACCCGACTGTCATATGTCTGTGCTTATGCTAGTGCAGGATGCCAATCGTGATAGGACCGGTGTATCCGGTGGTTTCAGAGCTGTCGGTAGGCACCTCGGTACCATCAAGCTGCGCCATACGATCTAGCAAGAACCGGGTAGGTCCGGGTGCATATGGCAGGTGATACATGGCGGCGGTGGTACTCGCATCATTCGGGTCAATAGTCGAATGACGAATAGCATAAATAGCCTTCTTCATGGTCTCCTGAGAGCGCTCCACAAAATCACGCTCTACGGGGTCGCCGCAGCCGGGCACGTATACGCGGTAACGATCAAGCTCAAGAAGCGCGCCTAGGGTCTCTACCCAACGATCGGGGAAAGAGTCTTCAAAGGATGGGTCGGTTCCCTGCTCCAGCAGACCACCCGTAAAGAGCACATCGTCGATACCCACCAAGATATCGCCCTCGGTATGTCCCGGACCCAAGTAGATGAGGGTTGCCGAGCGCTCCCCCAGATCAACCGGGGTAAAGGTAATGCCTTCCCCGCTTTGAGCAACCAGATGATTAGGCACCACGATATCGGTTGCCGCTCCCTGGTGGTGCGCCATCTCAGGTTCTAGGGTCTCCACGTACAGGCGCTGCCTATCTCCGTATTTCTTGATAGCGCGCGCCGCCCGTGGGTGCGACCAAAACTCTTCGGTGCCCATAGCCGCAAAAACGTCGTTTCCGAAGTAACGCTCGGGGTGTGCATGCGTATTGACGACAACAAGAGGCATACGGGTAATACGACGAACCTCATCATAAATTTCGGTTGCCTGTCGAGGTCCTGCACCGGTATCGATCACGAGTGCTTTCTCAAGACCGAGAATGAGTCCGGTATTTAGACAGTAGTTATCGGTTGCAATACGATAAACACCGTCCGCTAGTTCAATCGTGGTTGCCATACTTCTAACGGTACTCGACTTTACCGTCAGATACGGAATATTTTTATAAAGGTTTGATAACAAACTTGCGAACGTCTATCACGAAGTTCCCCGTGAGATTGTTATTATTTTGTTATTTTTTGTCGAATCCTATGGCGTGAGGCACTTTTAGAGGTGCCGCTAGGATTAAAACCATGAGCTTACACAGCAGCAGCACCGCCCAGGATTCTTTTGCAATGCACGCTCCTGCTTCACCAGGCGCGGGCAGGTACGCACCATCCCCCTCTGGAGACCTGCATCTGGGCAATCTGCGCACCGCAATTCTCGCATGGCTTCTCGCACGACAAGAGGGACTGCGCTTTGTGATGCGCATCGAAGACCTCGATCGTGTGCGCCCCGGTGCCGCCGAACAGCAGCTCGCCGACTTAAAATCTTTGGGGCTCGATTGGGATGCAACGCCTGGCGAAGACCCACAGCGCCACGACCATGTTTTACGCCAGAGCACACGACTTGCCGCCTACGATGCCGCCGTGCAGAAACTCCAGGATGCGGGGCTGCTCTACGAATGCTATTGCACGCGCCGCGAGATTTTGGAGGCAACCTCAGCACCGCACGGCATCCCCGGCTCCTATCCAGGGACATGTCGCAATCTGAGTGATACCGAGCGTAAATCTCGCCGTGAGATACGCCCTCCCGCCCTGCGTTTGCGCGCCGAAATCAGTGAATTTACGGTACAGGATATGTTTGCCGGTGAGTACACGGGCGCCGTCGATGACGTGGTGGTTCGCCGCAACGACGGCACCTACGCCTATAACCTAGCCGTCGTGGTCGATGACCATTATCAGGGCGTGACCCAGGTGGTGCGCGGAGACGATTTATTATCTTCCGCTCCGCGCCAGGCATACTTGGCAACACTCCTAGGATATGAACCGCCCCACTATGCCCACGTCCCCTTAGCCCTCAACACGGAAGGTAAGCGTCTAGCGAAACGCGACGGCGCGGTAACACTAAGGCAACTTCGGGATGCAGGGTTTGTAGAGCCCGATATTTTGGAGTGGATTCGCGCCTCTATTCCCATTCCTGATGCCCCACAGTTCCCGAAATCGGCGCAGGATTTTCTGGAATACTTCGATCCTAAAGCCATGAGCCCCAAGCCGTGGATCGTTACAAATCCTTTAGATTTATAAGAAGCAAAAGCATCACCACACGCCACCCGTTCACGTTGTGGTCAAAGCAACCTCAAGAGCCGCGAATTTTCGGGGTTGTTTCACCAAAATTTCCCACATAAAACCACGCTTTACCACGGCATGCCTCGTATGATGTGAATATATATTCAGTAGTATGCAAACACGCTGAATGCATTACGAGTTGGTAAATCCATTCCGAGCGGTTAGACTGTATCCCAAGCCACTCATAAAGTCATAGAGTTGCGCATAATTACACAGATAGTTACGTGACGGAATCCCAACCACTAGATAGGAATGAGAGATGACCGACGGTACGTTCCAAGTCATCGCACTGGCGATTTACTTTATCGCCATGATTGTGATTGGTCTGTGGGCAAACAGTAAAAATAACGACCTTGACGACTATGTGCTTGGAGGACGACAGCTCTCCCCCACCGTCGCGGCTCTCTCGGCAGGCGCCGCAGATATGTCCGGCTGGCTCCTGATGGGTTTGCCCGGCGCTGTCTATTTAGCCGGTCTTTCCAAATCATGGATTGCTATCGGTCTGACAATCGGCGCATGGATCAACTGGAAATATATTGCACCCCGTCTGCGCAGCTACACCGAAGTCGCTGGCGATGCCGTTACCGTCCCTGTGTTCCTCAGCAACCGGCTGCACGATAAATACAATATTCTGCGTATTTTTGCAGGCATTATTATCCTCGTCTTCTTCACCTTCTACGTCTCCTCCGGCATGGTTGCTGGCGGTAAATTCTTCGAGTCGTCATTCCACCAGGACTACCTCACCGGTATGCTTCTCGTCGCCGGTATCACCATGTTCTACACCTTCTTCGGCGGCTTTATGGGTGCCTCCTACACCGATATGGTGCAGGGTCTTCTGATGCTCGCCGCGTTGATTGCTGTGCCGATCGTGGCTATTACCAATATGGGCGGACTCGACCACGTCACGGATGCCGTCGCCAACGTTCGCCCCGACGCCCTGGGACTTTTCGCGGGAACTACGTTTATCGGCATCGCTTCGGCGCTCGCCTGGGGCCTAGGCTATTTCGGACAGCCGCATATTATCGTGCGTTTCATGGCGCTGCGCACTCCCGAGGATGCGAAAGCCGGGCGTCGCATCGGTATGAGCTGGATGCTCCTGACCGTGGTAGGCTCCATCAGCACGGCGTTCGTGGGCGTAGCCTACTTTGCAACCCACCCCGAAGTTTCTCTCACCGATAAGGAAAGTGCGGAGACAGTCTTCCTGGATCTCGCGCAGATTCTCTTCCACCCCTTTATTGCCGGTATGATCCTGGCTGCCGTTCTCGCGGCTATTATGTCCACGCTATCCTCGCAGCTAGTGGTCTGCTCCTCGGCTCTCGTGGAAGATCTTTACGGTGTCTTTGTGAAGAAGAAGCTCAGCTCAAACCAGTCACTCTGGCTTGGACGTGCGGGCGTAGCGATTGTGGCGCTCATCGCGACTCTCATGGCGCTCGATAAGAACAACTCGATTCTCTCGCTCGTGGAGTTCGCATGGGCGGGCTTTGGTTCAGCCTTCGGCCCAATCGTGATCCTCTCGCTGTACTGGCGTAAGCTCACCCTACCGGGTGCGGTCTCGGGCATGGTCGTGGGTGCTGTCGTCACCTTCTTCTGGCGTCAGGTCTTCAACCTCACCGAAACGATCGATGTTTACGAGATGATCCCCGGGTTCTTCCTAGCCTTCCTGGTGACCGTCGTGGTCTCTCTGGCTACCTACCAGAAGAACGAAGAAATTGAACAAGAGTTCGATAAGGCCGCAGAGCTCGCCAAGGCTGGCTAAGGTCTGAACTTCTGCTCACAGATTTGCCCCGACCCGCACAATGCACGGGTCGGGGCAAATTTTTAATATTTTCAGCTCTAGCGTCCGCTTGGGGGAGACTAATTTGCTCGGTTTTTAGAGCGTTCCCGCCATCAGTTCCTGGCACCATTTCTGGATCGGGTGGCTCGCCTCCAGCAAGGCTCTACGCAGGATACGGTACGTTTTCGCATCCGTAGCATCATCAACGTTAAAGAGTTCTTGCTCAATCTCGTAGCGCGGCTCTCGCAGCTGGTCAAGGTGATGCAGTTCGTCCAGCGTCAGCACGCGCACCACCCCATAGTTGTACCCCGTGTGCTCGTTATTCTCGGGAACATACACGCTCCGGGCGAAAGAGGGGCTGTCCTCCTCAAAAATCGTGTTCTGAAAGTTCGTGGTGTCGAGATATGCCGAATCCTCAAGATTGACGGGGCCGGCAAAATGCGAATCGGAGAAATCGACGGAATCGTTATAGATAGAATCCCCGAACGTGGCCTCCTGCAAATAGGTCGAATGCCAGAACCATGCCCGACCGTAATAGACGCTCTTGCTCAGGTTCGCACGCCCGCCATAGGTGCACCGGTCAAGATCGGCAAAAGTCGCGTAGGTGCTCAAGAATAGGTCTGCTCCGCGCCTGTAATCGCAGTTCCCCAGGCTTGCGTGGCCCACGTAGGTGCAGCAGGCAAGATCGGCGTGCCCCTCATAAATACTGTCGTTCAAGGCAGCCTCGCCCCAGTAGACGTTGTAGCTCAGGCTAGCGTTGGCACGGTACACGGACTCGCTGAAATCGACGTTCCCGCGGTAGTTGCAGAAGCTCGCGTTAACCCCTCCGTTGTATGTGGAACCCGAAAAATCGGCCTCTGTGTAGTAGGCGGAATTGCTGCAATCTAAGTACCAGGTGTAGGTGGAACCTGAAAAATCTGCCTCCGCATAGTAGGTGCACCCGCGCAGGTTCAGACGTCCTTCCCATTGCGAGCGCCCAAAGCTGACCGGATAGAAGAACACGCTGCCCGAAAAGTCGAAGGAAAGGCGGCTCCACGGTCCCGGTCCCTCATAGCGGGTCATAACCCGCAGGTGAATGGTATCGAGAACGGTTTGGCGAAACCGCGCCTCAGCACGAAATTCGGCTTGTTCGGCGCGGAAGCGTGCTTTTTTCTGGGAGTCCCAGCGTTTCTTCGGTTCTCGGTTCAGCCGCATGTAGTCTTTATGCCTGGAGACGGGCAGGAACGGGGCATAGATACACGCGCAAAACGTATCGATAATAACCTGTGCTTCAGCAAGGCGCTGTTCTTCGGGGGTTCGATTATCTGCAAGCCACTCATCGGCAAGACGCACCAAAGCGTTAAACCCTCCCACGCGCGTGGCAAATCCGCTCTCCCCTAGAAGCGTGGTCGCCGCCGCATACCGTTCATGCCGCATTGCATGAAGGTGGATGAGGGAATCATCGGGTGTTGCAGAAGTTCGCGACGTGTACTCTGACATATTCTTCTGTCCTTGGTGGCTGGGCGGGCATAAATAGGCTCTTCCAGCATCTTATAGCAGGAGTGGATGCGCAAGGGATATGAACGTGACATGTTTCGTCGTATTTATCACGATATCGGGTAAACACACGACAAAACCCTTGAATATGGTGCCAGGCCTGCAATATTTCTTCAAGGAAACAACGGGTTTTATCGGGGAAATGTGTGTACGATTTACATCTGCTTCGCGGCTTATCGCTCAAGGGTGACAGAAGTATCCTCTTGGGTCTGGAGCATGGGCGGGTTCATACTGCGTAAAATAGGGGCATGACTGTTACGTTCCCTCCCCAGGTTTCCGATATTTTCAACCCGCAGCACTGGCGCATCGTTGACGGGTTTGAGGATTTTACCGATATCACCTACCATCGCCAGGTGCAGCGCGACGAGACGGGCGAAATCCTGCGCGACTTGCCGACCGTGCGCATTGCTTTTAACCGGCCCGAGGTGCGTAACGCCTTCCGCCCGCATACTGTGGACGAACTCTACCGGGTGCTCGATCATGCCCGCATGACCTCGGATGTAGGCACTGTGCTTCTGACCGGGAACGGACCCTCCCCCAAAGATGGCGGGTGGGCGTTCTGTTCGGGCGGTGACCAGCGCATCCGCGGGCGCGACGGCTACCATTACGCCAGCGGCGACACCGCCGAATCTATTGACCCCGCACGTGCTGGACGGCTGCATATTCTGGAGGTGCAGCGTCTTATTCGTACCATGCCCAAGGTCGTGATCGCTCTGGTCTCCGGGTGGGCTGCGGGCGGCGGGCATTCCCTGCACGTGGTTGCGGATTTGACTATTGCCTCCGAAGAGTACGGCAAGTTTAAGCAGACCGATGCGACCGTCGGCTCTTTCGACGCAGGCTACGGTTCGGCGCTTTTGGCGCGGCAGGTTGGGCAGAAGTTTGCGCGCGAAATCTTCTTCCTCGCCAAAGAGTATGATGCGCAGCGCATGTACGAGATGGGTGCCGTTAATGATGTGGTGCCCCACGCAGAACTGGAAAATAAGGGTCTGGAATATGCGGCTCATATTGCCCGGCAGTCTCCGCAGGCTATTCGCATGCTCAAGTACGCCTTCAATCTGCCCGATGACGGTATGCTCGGGCAGCAGGTTTTCGCGGGCGAGGCAACCCGCATGGCGTATATGACCGACGAGGCTGTGGAGGGGCGCGATGCGTTTCTGCAAAAGCGTGACCCTGACTGGTCGAACTATCCCTACTATTTCTAGGGTTTCACACGTTGCAGAATAACCGTTCTATTGTGTCGGAAGACTCCTGCGATCCCCGTAAGTCCCGGGTGAATAGCGGCGAGGCGGACTCCGCGATAGGCGCATTCCCCGGTTCACTCACGCCGCTTCCTGCCCCACGCCAGGATGCGCTGCATCCGCACGCGGTTCTCCTCAGCGCCGATAAGCCCGCCGATCCGCAAGAGATTCTGCGCGCCTTCGAGCGCTCTCTCACCGGGGACTTGCCGAACAGTGCTCGCGATAATCAAGACCCGCGCGGGCGAATAGAAGACCCGGAGTCTATTGCCCTCGTGGTGGGTACTTCCGGGTCCACGGGTGCACCCAAACAGACGGCGTTAAGCGTGCGGGCGTTGCGGGCATCCGCTCGGGCGACCGAGAGGTTTTTTGCTGACTACCCTTCGATCGGTTCGCCGAAGCCTCGGCGGGTGGTTTCTGAGGACCCTGCGCAATGGCTTCTTGCCCTGCCCGCGCATTATGTGGCGGGAGCCCAGGTTCTCACCCGGTCGGTGCTCGCCGGAACGACACCGGTAGTTGCCGCATCGGTTACCGACGGGGTTAGTTTTACACCCGAGGTCTTTCTGAACGCCGTCGAACGGCTCAGCTGCGCCCGCCGGTTCGTTTCTCTTGTGCCCACGCAGGTGCATAAGCTCCTAGAAGCCGCCGAAGACAGCCCCGCACTGGGGTCAGAAATTTACGATGCGCTCGGCCAGTTCAGCGGCATCCTGCTTGGCGGTGCCCCGGCGAGCGCATCCCTGTTGGCGGCAGCACGAGAGCTCGGGCTGAACGTGGTCACCACCTATGGCAGCGCAGAAACCGCCGGTGGGTGCGTCTATTCGGGGACCGCGCTGCCCGGGGTGCGGCTGCGTGTGATTCCCGAGGACGCGGGTTTATTAGACAGTTTTGTGGCGAGTTCTGCTGCGGATGCCGGGCAGAACGGCGACTCTGCGCCAGGGCACACCAAGAATACCGGGCGCGTTTGGCTTGGTGGTGAGCACCTTGCCAGCGGGTATATGGGCGATAGCGCGCGCACCGCATCCCATTTCTTCGTTGATGCCGACGGGTGCCGGTGGTACCGCACCGACGATTACGGCTCGCTCACACCCACTGCCCCGAATGCGCCAGAGGACGAGGGCGCCCCGATGCTGAACATTGTGGGACGCTCCGATGATGTGATTATTACCGGAGGGGTCAAAGTTTCCGCTCGGGCAGTTGCCGCCGTTCTTGAAAGCCATCCGGCGGTGCGTGAGGCTGTGGTCATGGGCATTCCCGATGCGCGCTGGGGCTCGGCGGTGGCTGCCGCGATCACGCTGCGGGGCGCATCCGGGGCGCAGAGTGCACCCGATACCTCCGAGGCTACATGCGATATGCTGCGTGAGTTCTGCACCGACAAGCTAGGTGCGGCGGGTGCCCCCAAATTTCTGAGGATACTCGCCGATTTTCCGACCGCAAGCACGGGCAAACCCGACCGGCAGGCTATATACAGTATGCTGTACAGAGAATACACAAATACGAGGGGCTAAAGACCCCGCCAAGAATCAGTTTTCGCACGCGCGCTACCGGAGGGATCACCGTGGCAACACCCGCAGAGTGGATTGAAGGCGCACGCCTGCGCACCTTACCGCTTGCCGTCGCCCCTATCATCGCCGGATCAGCCGCAGCGTACGAGATTGATGCGTTCAAGCCCTGGTATGCGTTTTTAGCGTTTTTGGTGGCGTTTTTTCTACAGGTCGGGGTGAATTACGCAAACGATTATTCCGACGGTATCAAAGGCACCGATGAGGGCAGGGTTGGTCCGATGCGCCTTGTCGGTTCCGGCGCGGCAAGCGCGAAATCTGTCAAATACGCCGCGTTTTTGTGCTTTGCTCTAGCCATGTGTTCCGGTTTGATTCTGGTGGCGTTGGCAAACCAGTGGTGGTTCTTGGCGATTGGCGCCTCCGCGGTCTTCGCCGCTTGGGGGTATACCGGCGGTAAACACCCTTACGGTTACATGGGTTTGGGCGATATTTTCGTGTTTGTCTACTTCGGACTGGTCGCCACCTTAGGTACCCTCTACACGCAGTCTCATGAGCTGACAGTGACCGGGTGGGTGTCTGCGATAGCTATCGGACTCATATCCTGCGCCCTGCTCATGGCAAATAACGTGCGCGATATTCCGACCGACCGTGAATCCGGCAAGCTTACGCTAGCGGTGCGGCTTGGGGATTGGCGAGCGCGCATCGCCTATTGTGCTGAAATGCTGATAGCACTTCTCATAGGTGCTTTTGTGGTTCCGCATAATCCCTGGTTTTTGGTAACTTTTATTCTTCTGGGGCCAACCGTTCATTCTTGCGTAACGGTTTTGTTTAAACAGGGACCGGCGCTTATACCCGTACTCAAACAAGCAGGAATTGTGGCACTAATCTACAGTATTTTAGTTACTATTTCAGTATGGCTACATGGATTAAATCTATTGAGTAATACCGTTGAGGTTTTTACAGGGTATTAAGAATACGCACCACTTTGCCGAAAACGCCCTGAACTCTGTTTTTACCGCTTATTCCCGCCATCCTACCAGCATCTCCCCCACACTAAAAAGGCTCCTTATGTGAATAAAGAAATTTTTCTAACGTTTCATTCGCATAAAGATTCTCTTTATGGCCACAGGGAATGTGGGATGCTGCGGACGGATCTCACATGTTCCCACATCGTGAGTTTTCATGACATAATCTATACCTTTTCTGCATGTCATATTGACATTTGAAAAAATCTTTATTTACATTAATGGTAATTTCAAGTGTTGACATATCATTCACTCAATTACATAGCGACTCTTGAATCACCACTCTATCCACCTGAAAGGACACTTTCGTGCGCCATTCACTTCAGGGTGCCGTGCAGCGTGCACCCTTTTTTCTTGCAGCATCTTTGCTTGTATCGACAAGTTTTATCCCAGCGAATGCGGTTTCTACCCCTAACGACTCCGCATCGTACACCCACACCGTCTCTGAGAGAAGCGATGATTCCGCTTCCGCAGTAGCACCTCTCAGCGACGACGTTCTTAACGCCGATCCCCAGGCATCGGTTGTGGCAGGTCAGGAAGGGGAGAACCCGGGGACTATTCCCGAGGGAGACCCGCGAGTCATTACCTACTGGACGACCGAGCGTATGGAAAACGCTATCCCTGCAGATAACGTAGATGATCCCCAGCAGGAGATCAACAATGCCGTCTCTCAGATGGAGACTGAAGAGCAGAATCCCGAGGTCGTTTCTCAGGAGGAAACCAACGAGTCCGGTGAGGAATACACCCCGCAGACTCTCACTCAGGAAGCTGACGAGCCTGAAACCACCGCTGAGTCTGTAGACCCCGTTCTGCCCGAACAGAAGGACGCACGTAATGGTGTGCAGCTTCAGGGTGCATCCAAAGTAACGAACTTCTCGCACACCAACGGCAAGATTTTCTACACCGACGCCAGTGACGGTAAAAACTATGTATGCTCCGGTGCGGCGATCAACACTCCCACCAAGCGTACCGTGGTAACCGCCGGTCACTGCGTGCACGGTGGTAAGAATAAGACCTGGCACCGCAATATCGTGTTCGTTCCCGGCTACAACCGGGGCGCGCGCCCGCATGGCACCTTCAGCGCGCAGTACCTGCGTGTTGCCAACGACTGGGTTCAGTACGGCCAGCCCACAGGCGGTACCGGCGACAGCTACAAGCACGACGTTGCTTTCATCAAGACCAACACCAACGAGAAGGGTCAGCTCCTCGTGAATATGGTAGGCGGGCACGGTTTGAACGTGGATCGCAGCCCCATCTTCGAGAGCACCGTCTTCGCATACCCCGGGAACAAAGAGTCTGGTACAGTTATGCACGCCTGCTGGGGCAACACCCACACGATCCGCATTACCCCCTACTACTTCCCCACGCTTTCGGGATGCGAGTTCGCGGGCGGATCCTCAGGTGGCCCGTGGCTTGCCGACTACAATAATGCGACCGGCCTGGGCAAGGTCCAGAGCGTAACTTCGTTCGCAACTAATAACAATACGTCCGTCTCGGGTGCGATCTTCGACCGCCCCGTCTGGGACATCTACCAGAAGGCAGCTCAAGACTAAGAGCTGCCGCGAACAGGTAGTTTTTGGTCGAGCGGGTAGGAAAACACTACCTGCTCGGATCGAAAACAACCTGCTCGCCACCTGATATACATAAGATGCGGCTTCCCGTGCCCCTGCCACCGCCGGGTGGATTTGGGACTGGGGTGCCGCATCTTTGTTCTATGGAGGCAGATTTAGGGCTGATGGGAGAATATCTTAGAAGTCTTCGCCCGAAACCTTCTTATGCTCATCGACGAGCTGATCTTCGAGCGTGCGGTTCTCCGCTTCATCTTTGTTTTTAATGGTGGGGGCGCGTTTGAAAATTTTACGCATATCCGCGCTGGCGGCGGCGTGAAGTTTGGGGAAGAAAATATACGCTAGGGCGAAGGCGCATAGAATAGCGGCGGGACCAGCAATAAAAATACCCGCATCTATCAGCATAAAAAGGTAAAAGAGTACTACGACGAGGCCGAGCCGCAGCAGTGTGTACTTGAACAAGTTCATAACATCCAGTGTATCGGGGTTGCGATATGCCCCCAAGTAAACGAATGCGGCACGCCGGGAACGTCACAGATTATTTGACAGTTTTCATTGTTGGTTATGCTCGGAGTGTGTAACACTAGAGACTATGATTCGAGCCATGATGATTATTGGTGCTTTCGCCCTGGTGGTGGGGCTAACTCTATATACTCTCTTGGATGCGCTGCGCACGCATCAGGACCAGATGCGTACCTTCCCCAAATGGCTATGGATTATTGCGGTGATCTTCTTCCCCGTCGTGGGACCTCTCCTATGGCTTCTGCTGGGCCGCCCGCGCGCCGTGCGAGCCCCTAAAACGCGACAGGGCGGCGGGTTCACGAGCTCCCGGCGAGGCACACCGCTACCGGCAACATCTTCACCCGACGACGATGAAGAGTACCTGCGCTGGCTCAAGACGAAGGCCGACCGTCAGCGCCGATCTCGCGAAAAGGATGCGGGCACCGGATCCGCGGACGGCGGCGCGGGTGAACCTTCTGACGGCGAAAGCAACGATCCTGACGGGCAAGATGGCTCTAAAAACTAAGACACAGGGTACTAGAGATTTTTCATAAATATTGTGGGCGGTATTAAAACACCCGGTAGGTGTTTTAATACCGTCCACAATACATTAATCACACAGATAAAACTGCTCTCAAGAAATACCACGTTATAAACATATTCAACTCACGGTATTCTCCACTCGGCATATAACAGTGCAGAGCCAGCTATTGGCACTACCGGCAGCCGTCGAGAGCCGTTATCTCAAGCGTGTGAACCGCTAAATGACATCCCGAGATGATAATCACGCACCAGAGTACTTTTTGCCGCATCATATACCGGCGAAATACCCTATGTATAAATCATTCTCGGTTTCACGCCCCAGATTACAACCCCGAATATGAATGCAAACCCGAGAAGAAAATGTTCACAACCGTGAAATTAAAGATAATGCATGCATAGCCGATAATAGACAGCCATGCCGAGCGGGGGCCTGCCCAGCCGCGGGTGGCGCGCGCATGCAGATACGCCGCATACACCACCCAAATCACGAAGGTCCACACCTCTTTGGTGTCCCAGCCCCAGTAGCGTCCCCACGCGTGATTCGCCCAAATCGCACCGGCGGCAAGCGTAAACGTCCACATCACAAACGCCAGCGCGTTCATGCGGAACGCAAAGTTCTCTAGAGCCTGAGCGCTCGGAACCAAGCGCATAAACGCCCATCCGCCCGATTTACCATTCAGGATGCGCTGCTCGCGCCTGGTCTGCACCAGCTGCAGTACAGCCATCGCGAAGGTAATCGTGAACACCCCGGATGCTAACACCGCAATCGATACGTGAATTACCAGCCAATAGCTTTGCAGCGCAGGCTTCAAATGCCCCACCGGCGTGGGGAAACCAATTGTGGCGGCGCACAGCATAATGAGCACAAGCCCAGACACCAGCGTGCCCACGAAGCGCACATCGCGGAACATGAGGGTTATCAGAAACACCGCAGACACCATGAGCGCGCCCGTGGTGCAGAACTCGTACATGTTCCCCCAGGGCACGCGCTGCGCCGCGATACCACGCATTATCACGGCAGCGGTGTGCACGAGAGCAGCAAGCACCATCACAACCACGGCGATGCGCGCGGCGGGGCGGCGAACGCCCGTGTACAGCATCGCAGAATCGGCAACCTCACCTTCGAGAGCCCGTGCGGCAGCACCCTTATACCCCATGCCGCGTTCGCCGGTGCCCTGTTCGGTCCCACCCGTGCGAACCGTATCCGCAGAGGTATTCGCCATCGCGGATGCGCCAGAAACAGCACCCGCACCAACCTTTATCTTCGCCTTGACGGTGGGTTTCTGTGCGGTGCCCTCAGACCGCCCTTCCAGACGCCGTGTCACGCGCGAGTTTGCCACCACATCGGAGGTGAACGCAATAAAAACGACGGTGTAAATCAGCGCCGCAATGTACATAAATAGTTCGCTGGAGCGCGCTAATGAGTCGTTCAGCATCGGCTACTTACCCTCGTTTTCATCATGGTTATCATCATCAAATTCTAGCCCCCAAGCGGCGGCGAAAGCATCGGTGAGGCGTTCGGCCTCGTTCGCAAGGCGCGGATCTTCCCCGCGTGCCAGCAGACCGTATTCGACCACAAGCACGCCATCGGCGGTATGGGCACGCACCCATACACGGCGGCGCGCCACGAAAAGCGAGACGATAAGCCCGGCGAACGCGACCACAAAGGAGTACAGAACAATATTCTGCCCGGGGTCGTGGCGCACATCCAGACCGACATAGCGTTTATACCCCAAAAACTCGATCTTTCCCTTGTTATCGGGCAGCACAGCTTCGGGATTCTGCGCACTCAGTACAATGCCGTTGCCCTGTGCCATGGAGTTCAGCTCTTGCAGTTTAGAGGTATCGAGTACGTACACATTCTGCGGCTGCCCCGAGTTGAGCCCCAGATCGCCCGAATAGGACTGGAAAATCAGCATGGGGTTTGCGGGGGCGGAATCTACCGAGTGGGGTACGGTAGTGCCGCGCGCATAGTCGCCGGTAGGCAGGAACATGCCCACAAAACCTAGCTGGCTGGGCTTGGCGTCCGGAACCTTGAGCACCACCGATGAGGTGTATTTACCGTCCGTGGTAATTCCCACCACGGTGCCCTCATAGGCAACTTTACCTTCACCGTCCGTCACTCGCACCACGGGCGCATACCCATTACCCGAGAGGAAAATGCTGGTACCGCCAATATCGACCGGCTCGTTCACCTTGAGGGTCTTCTGTTCGGTACCGCCCTGCGGGTCATGCACCGTCAGCTCCGCCTTATAGTCAAGGTCTTGCCCGTAGGTGTGGCTGTCTTGCTGGCGGTCGTAGCGCACCTGAAAATTATTGAGCGTAACCGCATACGGGGTAAGCCAGTCGGGGTTGTAATTCGTGCCGGGAGTAAACGAATCGTAGCCAATCAGCGAATTGACGAAAGTTTCATCCTGAACCAGAATTTTTTGTCCGCGGTACCCATAGAGCGACCCGAAGGCGACCCCTACCAGAATGCCAATCATCGCCACGTGAAAGAGAATATTGCCTATTTCGCGCAGATACCCGCGCTCGGCACCGACCGAGTAATGGTCGTTCTCTTCGTCCCGAATTTCAACTCGGTAGTGGCTCTTTTTCAGGATGCACGCCGCATCCTCAATCGCACCCTTGGCGCTCAGGTTCAGCCCGGCCTCCGCCACGGGAATCTCAAGCTGACGGTGCACCGGCATACGGGAAAGGTTTCTGGGGGTGCGTGCCGGTGGCTTACGCCAGTCTTTCGCGTGTTTGATGGCTCGCGGGGTTACGCATCCGATCAGCGAAATAAACAGCAGCAGATAGATGGCAGAGAACCACGCCGAGGAGAACACATCGAAAAGCTGAATTTTATCGGCAAATTCGCCCCAGCCGGGATGGTTCTTAATGTAATCGGTAACCTTGGTAGGGTCTTGTACACGCTGGGGGAAAATCGAGCCAGGCACCGCCGCTACCGCCAGCAAAAGCAGAAGCATGAGCGCCGTGTTCATTTTGGTCAGCTGAGTCCAGCACCAGCGAAGCATACCCACGAACCCGAGGGCTGGCGCATCCTTGCGCGCTGGTTTACCGGTTTTCTCGGTCTTCTCGGATGCGTTCACGGCACGCCCGGCATCTGCGGTTTTGCCCGCCTCACGGTTTGCGGTGTTTGTATTCTTTGCCTCTGTTGAAGTGTTTTCATCGTCGCTGTGTTCGGAAACCATGACAGCCCTCCTTTCTTAGATCGGTAGTTCGTAGGCGGGTAATGCCGCTTGTATCCATGACATCAGCTCGGTCCACAGCCCCGTCATGAGCAGTACCCCGATCAGGATGAGTACGGCACCGCCCACCCGCTGTATGCCCAGGCGATGTTTTCGCGCCCACGCCAGGGTGCTCACTCCCCTGCCCATGCCCCATGCCACGAGCAGAAAAGGAACGCCCAGGCCCAGACAGTATGCGAGAGTCAGAACGACTGCCTTGCCGGTGCCGGAACCGCCCGTATATACGAGGGTCTGCACGGCCGCGAAGGTCGGCCCGATGCAGGGTGCCCATCCCAACCCGAAGGTTATGCCCAGAATCGGTGCACCCCACAGCCCGGTGATCGAGCGGCGATGCAGGCGCTTATCGGTCTGAAAAATTGAAAGCCCGCCCAGAAATACGATTCCCATAAGCACAACCAGCGCGCCCAGAATCATCGTGACCCAGGACTGCCCCTTGAGCCAGGGTGCGGCACCGAGCTGGGCGAGGACAACAGAGAGAAGCACGAAAATAGCGGAGAATCCCGCGATAAACAGGGCAACTCCGGCGAGTAACCGCCAGGTGGCTTTACGGCGAGTTACAGCATACTCATTCGGTGTCTGAGCTTTACTCTCTGCTGTTATAGGCGCAGAAGCGCTGTGATTGTCTACTACATCCTGTGTTTGCGGCACCGTTAGCGCTACGTGCCGCGCCGCCGCCGGGTTCACGAGGGCGAAAGTTTTCGCATCCACGGGCTCCACCGTATGCCCATCAGCCTGTGATGCACCCGTTGCCGGTATATTCGCCCCGGTCAGCCCCGCAACATATCCCAAATACCCCGGAACCAGCGGCAGCACGCACGGAGAGGCAAAAGAAATAAACCCCGCGAGCGCGGCAAGCGGTATCGACAGCCACAGCGAGCCGTCTAGCACGGTTGAGCTGATGCTCGCCACGGGGAACACCCCTGCCCCGGCAATAGCGATGAGCGGCTGAACGGGCGTGTGCGGCACGCTAGGCACCCTTCGTCACGGTCTCGACGAGGGTTTTCAGGATGGACGGGTTAGCCTGCCCCAGCACGCGGGATGCCACGCGCCCCTTCTCATCCAGGATCACGGTAGTGGGCACCGCCTGCGCGGGTACGTATTTGCTGAGCGAGAGAAGAACCTTGCCCGTAACGTCTTTGAAGGAAGGGTAGGTGACGTTGAAGCTGCGCTCGAAGGCTTCCGCGGTGTTCTTCTCGTCGCGCACATTCACGCCGTAAAAAGCGATTTTATCTTTGAATTCTTCGGAGAGTTTCTGCAAGTCGGGCGCTTCGGCACGGCAGGGGGCGCATCCGGCGTACCAGAAGTTCAGCAGTACCGGTTTACCGCGCAGGGATTCGGCGGTTACGGTTTTTCCGTCGAAGAGTTCGCCGGTGAAGGCGACCGGGTCACCGCGTTCGGCTTCCTGGTATTCGGTGACGGAACCATCGCCCGCGATATAGCCTTTGTTATCACCCGAATTTGCCTGTTTCGCTAGGGAATCATCGCTGGATGAGCACGCTGAGAGGAGCACGGCACCTGCGGCGGTGGCGCAAATACCCACGCCCGTGTGCAGAAGCGCGCGGCGAGTGAGTGGGGTATTCGGCGTCGTGGGTTTTGGCATAGGGTTCATGCTTTCCTTCCGTGCCAGCTGGCGGCGGCATCGGTGTGTGCGAAGGCCTGCGTTCTTAAACTATAGGAGATTAGCTTCCGGGAAGCTGAATTACACCGCCGTACAGGGGCGAGGCGGGTTCGGAGTATCCGCTCACCTGCGGCATTTCATGGTCAAAATCCGTGCTCTTAAAGTCGAGGGAGGTGATCGAGGCAAGGTTGCACTGGCGTGTGCGCGGGTCGTGCTGCAGCAAGCGACCTTCGAGCCCCAAGCGGGTGACCCAGATGGGCAGCTGATGCGAGACAATAATCGCTTGTGCGCCTTCGCCGCCTTTGTCGTAGGCAGTGCGTGCCGCATCCTGAATAGCGGATGCCATGCGTTTTACCTGGTCAAGGTACGGTTCCCCCCAGGATGGGCGCAGAGGGTTGTAGAGTTTGCCCCAGTGTTTACGGTTGCGCAGAAGGCCCTGCCTGGTGACATGCTCGCCCTCAAAATAGTTATCGGCTTCGATAACCCGCTGATCCGCATGTGCCTCCAGACCCAGCAACTCAGTGATTGGCGCGGCAGATTCGCGGGTGCGCAGCAGGGGTGAGCATACCAGATGCACAATCTTGGCACCGTCCTGCGCGCGCTGAGCAAACTCTTGGGCGCTCATGCGCACCATGTGCTGGCCCTTCTCGGAGAGAGCGTAGTGTGGCAGGCGACCGTAGACAATGCGTTCGGGGTTGTGAACTTCGCCGTGGCGCATCAGGTGAACCGTAACCGTGGGCTGAGTAGTCATTCTCTCAGTTTCTCAGACTTTCGGCGCTACCCCAAAATATATTGCGAAGTGTCCGGTTAGCGGGCAAGTTTCTTGTCGAGAATCTTGCGCATGCGTTTGGGGTTAATACGCCAGAAATCCTTCGCTTCGCCGTCGATGCGCAGCACCGGAATTTCGGTCTCGTGGCGTTTGAGCAGATCTGGGTTATGGGTAATATCGAGCTCGGTATAGTCCAGCCCGTACTCGGCGCAGATTTCGCTCACGGTTAGGCGCGCATCTTCGCAGAGATGGCACCCGGGACGGGTCAAAAGTTCAATGACAGGTTCAGGCATAGTTCCCAGTGTATACCCGTGCAGCTTCTTGAGGTTCTGCCGTGCTGTCTTGTGTGCCTAAGTCTGCCGCGATATATGTCTGATAGTTTGTTCCCCTGTGCTCTATATTCTTGTTCGCACATATGCTCGGTCGGGAATATATACAGGTCACAGCGCCACATCTAGGTTCACGCACTGGTGCGCCAGAAGCAAAACGCCCCGCATCCTTGCGGTTTAACCTGCTGGATGCGGGGCGCAGAAGCCTTAATTACTTCTTATTGCGGCGCTGGTGGCGAGTCTTGCGAAGCAGTTTACGGTGCTTCTTCTTGGACATACGCTTGCGGCGCTTCTTAATAACGGAACCCATAGGATTTCCTCACTTTTCTAGACCCGGCCAAACCAAATCGGTTTGGTAGCTACCCGGGTATGTTTATACCGGTATAAACGCTCTAAAAGGCATTTTAGGCACAGCAGTGCCCTGGCGTTTTGAGAACGCTACCTTCCTAGGGTACAAGGTAATAGCCTATTTTCACCATTTGAAGGGCAGAAAACCTTCGATTTTGCGAACTTTCTCTCGCCCCCGATGTCTTTTCCACCGCAGCAGATATACCATGAGGCGGCGAGAACCACGGGTACATAATCCCGAGTTCCCGCCGCCCCAGATGGTGGCGCGATAGCGCTAGTGGCGCTTCTTGCGGTTCTTCTTCCCCTTCGAGAGGGCACTGGCGCCCTTAGAAGTACCGTTCTGAGCCGGTTTTTTAGCTTCGCTTACGGGAACCTGCGTCTTAGCCTGCTTCTTCTGAGCAGCAGCCGCTTCCGCCGCATGCGCACGCTCGACAGCTCCCAGGACGTCGAAGCCCTCAAAAGGATTCGGAGCACCGTTAGCGTCTACCGCCGTCAGAGCCTTCTTGTTCGCGGATGCAGACTTTGAGGCGCTACCTGCTAAGGGCGCAGGCTTTTTCGTCTCGGGCTTCTTCGAAGCCGGTTTTGCCGATGCCTGGGCAATCTCCGAAGGTGACGGGGCGGGTTTTACCGGTGTTTTCTCGGTATCTGCCTGAGCCTTCTGCTTGGGTTGAGATTCCACAGGCTTATTCTTAGTTTCGTTCACCGCAGGAGCAACCGGAGTCGAATCGACACCGCTCAGATTAGCCGTTTCCGGGCGGGCAACTGCTGGAACGGGCTGCGGTATGGCTGCAGCCGCCACCGAAACATTCTTTGCCGGAGCCTGAGAATCTGAATCCTTGCGATTGGGGCTTTTAACCGCCACGGGCTCAGCGGTCGGGGTCGGCACCGAATCGGGCGAAGGCTCGTCCAGAGTAATCGCGCTCTGCAACTCAGAACGTATCTCTTCCGGAGTTTCCTCCGACTCGACATTCGCCGCCGCCCTCTGAACGGGGGCATCCGAAGGTTCTGCCTTCACAGAGTCAGAAGAATCCGTCTGAGGGGTCTCTGCGGCGGGTTTCTCGTGCTTCGCCGAATCTACGCTCTGTGCGGGAGCGGATGCGGGCTTTTCCGCAGGCTTAGCAGGCTTCAAATCTGTCTTATCCGAAGGTGCTGCCTTTGGCGCGGGCTCGGCGCTCTTAGAAGTTGCATCGCTCGATGGCTTCGAGGGTTTCGACGCCTCAGCAGGCTTGGGAGCCTCTGCCGCCTTCGCGGGCGAGGGCTCCGCCGCTGGTTCCTTCGGTTCTGTGGAGACTTCCCGCTCTTGCTCAGCCGCCGAAGACTTGGAGGCCTCGGCGGAGGCAGGGGCAGGGGCATCCTCAGGCGATGAAGCAGAAGCGGACTTAGGCTCTACCTTGGGAGGTTCTGCCGCAAACTTCGCGTTGTCTGCGGCTTTCTGCTCGGCCGCCTCCTGCGCCTCAACCAGCTTGACCGCCTGGGTATGCGGCAAATCAAGACCGAAGTAATGGCGAACGCGGCGAAACAGGCTGATGCGCTCGCTCGCGGGCTTCTCCGGTTTCTCTGGCTTTTCGGACTTGAGCGGCGAGAATTGCGCAGGGCGCACGGGCGGTACGTTTCGGCGCAGGGGTGCACGAATAACATCGTCCTCCCCCTCAGCCTCGGTCTGGGGTGAGGTTCCGTTCTCGGCTTGCTGTCCCATGGTGCGCCACGGAATAAGACCGGTCGCCACAAGCTCTTCAGCGGAGATTTTACCCACCGGAGCTTTCTCAACATAGACTTCCCTGACGGGTTCTTGTTCGTCGGGTTTCTCTTCAGAGTCTTTATCGTCGGTGCTTTCGGTTGAGTCTTCGTGAGAGGCAGAGCCGTCCTGTGATTTGCCCTGTGCCTCTTCCGAAGACTTGGATTTTTCGGATCCGTCAGCAGACTTGTCGAGAGCCTGTTCTGCCGTTATCTCTTCAGCAGACTCTTTGTCCTGTGCATCGTCAGATACAGACTCGGCGGGTTCGTCAACCGGCAGAACGTCATCCTCAAATTCGGGATGCACGCTCTCAAGCTGGGGTTCGTGTGCCGCGGTTTCCTCAAGGGGATCGATCGGAGACTCGTGGGTACTCTCCACGTTTTCCTGCTGCTCGGGAATGTCAGCCGTGGGAGTATCACCCGTATTCTCGGCGGATGCGGTCTCCTCGGGTTCATCTTCCTCGAAGCCCACGGCCACCGGGGTCGGCACGCGCACCCGCCCTTGACGGCGGCGTGAAACGGTGGTTCCTTCACGAATAATTTTTGGAAGCTGCGCGGCCGGAGATTTCTCCTGCTCAGCCTTATATTCTGATTCGGGAATATTCTCGCCGGCATCCTGCTCAGGCTCCGCTTCCTTGTGTTCTTCCACGTCAGCGTCGGATTCGGGCTCTTCAGAAGAATCAGTGCTTTCCTCGGAGTATTCCTCCTCCTGGAATTCCTCGTCATCCTCGGAGGGGTCACCAGGCATACCGTTCGGGGTATTTGCCGCCTGATCCAGTTCTATGCCAGCTTCGGAGTATAGCTCTTGCAGCTGGTGGGCAATTAGTTCGCGCGCGGTGCGTGCATCGCCGTCTTTGACAGCATCTACAATGGCACGGTTTTCCACCCGGATGCGCGTCATCGTGCTGCTCCACAGCGGCAAACGTCCCATAAGCGACAGCAGGGAATCAAAGGAAGACTGACGAATCGCAACCAGCAAGCCCACGACCAGTTCGTTACCCGCCAAACGCACCAGCCGGTGGTGGAAGGTCAAAAGCTGATCAAGAAACTCGCCAATACTCAGAGTATCGTCTTGGAGCGTCTCAAGGGCCTCATCGACCTCATCAAATGAGACCTTGTCGGGATCGATATTAGACACCGCCCAGCTCTCAAGCAGGATGCGGGTCTGCAGCATATCGCGGGTTGGGTAACGCGATGTAGACATGTGCAGACGAATGGGCCCCGCAGCCGCGGCCGCCGGTTCCTCATAGAGATAAGGAATGATCTCTTTGCCGCGCCCAGAGTACAGGCGCATCAATTCCATATCTTCAAGGGTTTTGAGTGCATCTCGGGTTCGGGAACGCCCCACACCGATGGCGTGGGCAATCCGCTGATCGTCAGGAAGGCTTTGACCGAGCTGAATATTGCCTTCAAAAAGCTCGGTCTCAAGCCAGCGCAGAATCTTGCGATGAATAGCCAATGAGAACTCCGTTTATACGAGTTAGAAGTGGGATGCTATGAGAACCATCGTGCACGCGTGCGGTCTATACCGCACAACGCCACAAGACGTATGCTGTGAAATATCCATGTTACCGGCGCCTTCCGAAAACGCGTGAAAGCAGCCCGCGCGGGGGTTCTTTCGGGGTATCTGCAGTGCCGAATGCTGAGGTGTATTCCGTCTGTGTCTGGTACGGAAGTTCCTCGTTCTTACCAGATTTTTCGGATGCCGCACTCTTCGTCTTGTCAGAGGCATCGGCTGCCTCTTCGTCCTCTTGAGGACGGGCACCCTGCACGGAACTCATTTCCGGGGTGACGACGGGCAGCACCGCCGTGAAGGTCACGGAATCTGATTTGACCGGCGCATTCTCGGCGAGTTTAGCTTCCACGGCCTTAGCCTCTTCGGATTGTGCCTGCGTCATATTCTGTGCGGCGGCAGGGGCGGCTTCTGCTGGGGTTTCAGCACCCGATTTTTGCGGTTCTTGAGCGGTTGACGATGACTCTTCCACCTGAGCCGCCGGCTTTTTCTCGGGTTCCTGAGTTTTTGCTGCAGCATCTGTGGAGGCGGTACCTTTAGCAGACCTAATCGTTGCGGGTTTTGCCGGTTCCTTGGTATCGGGCGAGCCAGCGTTCCCCTGACCTTTCTCGGTCTGCTTTTTCTGCGCGGTACCCTGTACCGCACGTTCCCCATTTTCCGTGCTCTTTTCGGCAGTGTCGATGCCGTAGCTCACGGTAGAAGATGTGCCGGGCTGGGCGGCGGTTTGTGCGTTGGTCGCGGTGGTTTCGGCGGGCTTATCCTCGGGTTTCTTCTCGGATGCAGCCGCCTGCATCGGGGATTCGGCGGGTTTCGCAGCCTGGGCTGGGGTTTCTTGAGAGCCCGCGTGCGCTTCGGTTTTCGCACCGGGTTTTCCGGTATGCGCCTGCGCCGCCCGTTCCGAACCCGGATTCGGGGCAGAAACCTCTTCACGGACCGATTGTGCCCGAGCCGATTCTGTTTTCGCGGCAGTTTGAGCCTGCGGCGAAGGTGATTCGGGTTTCTGAGGCTTTGTCTGAGCACTCTTGTGAGCATCCTTCACGGGCTTTTGCGCTTCGGCCTTCGCGGCGTGAGAGGTCTGTTTAGACTCGGCGGAGCTCGGCTTCACAGGCTTAGCACCCTCGGATTGCGGGGCAGGCTGCTGAGCGCCTGAAACGTGCGCGCGTTCTTGAGTCTGTGCCTCAGCGTGGAGCTGTTTCGTATCGTACGAACGCGCGGGAGCCTTAGTCTGCTCGGCGCCCTTCACAGACGATTCAGCGTCCTTCTGAGCTGACGCGTCCTTGTCGGTCTTCACTGCCTCCGGCTTTGCCTGTGCGGTGGTCCTATCCTGCGACTTTGACCGGGGAACAAAGCCGCGAGCCTCGGGCGAGAACCCCTGCTGACCGTCATCAATTCCGTCGTCATACCCATAGGACTGCTGCGGTTTCTCCTGATAGGAAGACCCCGAAGGCGTGAAAGGACGCATGGGAATAAATTCGTTTTCCTCAACGGTTCCGGCGGTTTCTGTGCCCTCTTCCGATGCGGCGGGTGCCGCCTGCTGGGCAGGTTTCGACACGATGCGCGCAGCGGATTTAGTCGAGGTCTTCGGCCCCAGACCGGAGGTCACCGAGCTCTCGGCAGAACGTGCCTCATCATCAAAAATGGCGGGTTTTGCAATCGCGGCAGTCGTCGTCTTCTTCTTAGCCGACGATTCGCCCTCAGCGTGCGAATCATGAGCGCCAGTCTCGTGGGAAGCGCCCTGCCCATCGCGATCTTTCTGCCCGGAAGCCTTCTCGGCATCCCGTTCGCCCGAAAGGCTCGCTCCGGGCTTCACACCAGCGTTCGCGGAACCGGTAGAGCCCGGGAAAGCCTCGAACCGCTTACGCTGCGAAAGGGCCTTGGATACACGTTCCTGAGGCGTCGGCTCGGGCTGCTCGACTACGGACGAGGAATCAACGGACTGGGCGGGCGCATCCGAATCCGAGGTCTTATCTCGATCTTGTACATCTTGAGTATGGGCAGTGGCAGCTTCACCAGCGGTTTCATCGGTGGTTTTACCGGTAGCTTTAGGGTGCTGCTCTGTATCTTGCTGTTTTTGCTCGTTGGTCTCAGACTCGCCAGCGTGCGCAGTTTCCTCAGTCTTGGCCTCGGCGCTGGGCTCTTCAGTCTTTTCGGTTTTTGCGGTGTCATCGTCTGAGGACTCGACAACATCGACAACCTCAATCACGGAAGCCTGTTTAATCTGTGACTCCCGCTGTTCCTTCGTGCTGTGTGCAATCGCCTGTATATCAGCAACCCAGGCGGTGATCTCGTCAAATACTTCAGGGTTCAGCGAATAGAGGCGGCGCTGCCCTTCGACCAGCACGGTGACTGCCCGTGCCTCACGTAGAACCTTAAGGTGCTTTGAGATAGTGGGTTGGCTCATGTTCAAGTGCTCAACAACGGCACCAACAGTACGTGTTTGTTCAGCCAGAAGATGAACGATATTGCGGCGGGTGGGGTCCGCGATCACTGAAAAAACGTCTGATTGCATATAGCGATTATGACATATTTCGGCGTATGCTCGATACCTGTTTTATGGGTTCTAGCCCGAAACTACGCGGTTTTTCGCTAAGCTTTCCGCTTATATTACCAAATGCTCATAATATTCCGTTCTAGCTATATACCGTTTAGGGCATATACACGCCCACACAGTGCATGCACCACAACAACCGTTCCAACATTATCCCTAGAAATACCTATGATGTTCCGCTCAGCTGCATGCCTGGGCGATACACTAGAGAAAGCTAAACATCCCCACCAAGACCGTACCCCGCCCAAACTCTGCGTACGATCGGAAAGGAGGCATCCGTGGGACGCTATCTACGTCGTCTGCGCGCGCATCAGCGCAAACGGGTGCGCGATTTTTCTGAGGGTCGCATCTCCACCGCTATCGGCAAGGTTCCGTCTACATCGCCGATGATGTATGAACAGGAAGAGGTTACTCGCCGCTTCAACCCCTTCGATATCCGAAGCTACGAGAAGCTGCGCAACCTTATTGATACGACTGTCTTCTCCTCACCTTCGCGAACCGCTATCGCGTCCTTCTTTCTGGTGATCATTTTCTTCACCGTAACGTTGAGCCTGCCGATTTCTTCGGGCACGGGCGAACCTGCGCCATTTCACCACGCATTCTTCACCGCCACCAGTGCGGTGACCGTGACCGGTTTGACGACCGTTTCAACAGCGGCCCAGTGGTCAGTATTCGGGCAGGTTATGATTCTGCTCGCCTGTCAGATTGGTGGTTTAGGTGCGCTGACCATGACCTCGCTTCTTGCCCTGGCGATCGGGCGAAAAATGGGTTTGCGCTCTAAACTTATCGCGCAGGAAGAGCTCAGTATCGGGCGGCTCGGTGAGGTCGGCAGCGTGCTTCGTACCGTCGCTTATACCTCAATCGGGATCGAATCGACGATCGCCCTCGTTCTTACCCCGCGTTTTCTGCTTCTTGGTGAGAATCTGCCCACCAGCCTGTGGCACGGTATTTTCTACGCCATTTCGTCCTTTAATAACGCCGGGTTCACCCCGCATTCCGATGGCTTAGTACCCTATGGACACGATTTTTTCGTGCTCGCACCCGTCAGTATCGCCGTGTTCTTGGGGGCACTCGGATTCCCCGTGCTGATGACGATTCAGCAGAAACCCTTCCGCCCCCGCGACTGGACCCTAACGACCAAACTCACGGTGACGACCACGAGCATCCTGTTCGTGCTGGGTGCCCTGCTCTGGGGCATAGCCGAATGGGCAAATCCGCGTACTATCGGCAATTACGGCGCGAGCGAGAAGATTCTCAGCTCGATTTTCGCTTCCATCATGACGCGCTCGGGCGGGTTCAACCTGGTCGATATGAACGATATCCGCCCGGTCACCGGCCTCATAACCGACGTGCTCATGTTTATCGGCGGTGGCTCAGCATCTACCGCAGGCGGCGTGAAAGTTACCACGATTGCCGTGATTATGCTTGCAATTATTGCGGAGGCACGCGGCGATCAATTTGTGATGACTTTCGGGCGCACTATCCCGGTGTCGGCGCTGCGCATCGCCATTTCGGTGACGATGATGAGTACCGGAATTGTACTTGTGGGCACCGGAGTTCTGCTGGCGATGACAGACCAGCCGCTCGTGCGCGTGCTCTTTGAAGTCATTTCCGCCTACGCAACCTGCGGACTATCAAATGGACTCTCCACGGAACTGCCGCCCTCGGGCATCTATGTGCTCTCCCTGCTCATGTTTATTGGGCGAATCGGCACCATTACCGCCGCCACCGGTTTGGCGCTGAGGTCTCGCCGCCGCCTGTACAAGTACCCCGAAGAAAGGCCCGTCATTGGCTAGTAACCACAACGCCCCCGTACTGATTATTGGGTTAGGACGGTTCGGTTCGGCGACCGCAGCCCAGCTTCATGCCCAGAATAAAGAGGTTCTCGCCATTGAGAAAGACCCCGAAATTGCGCAGAAATGGACGGGCGTGCTCACCCATGTGGTCTCGGCAGATGCTCGCGATATTGACGCGCTCAGGCAGCTGGGCGCGAGCGATTTCGGGTCTGCGGTTGTGGGTGTGGGTACCTCGATTGAGGCTTCCGTGCTGATTACCGCGAACCTGGTCGATCTGGGGGTTGAGCGGATTTGGGCGAAGGCGATCACCCCCTCACACGGCAAGATTCTAGAGCGTATTGGCGCGCATCATGTGGTCTACCCGGAGGCAGATGCGGGCCGCCGCGCCGCGCACCTGGTGTCGGGGCGCATGCTGGACTATATCGAGTTCGACGACGATTTCGCGATTGCTAAGATGCGCCCGCCAAAGGAGACTCACGGGTTCACCCTGGCGGAGTCGGATATTCGCGCGAAATACGGGGTGTCTGTGGTGGGTATTAAGTCTCCTGGCGAGGAGTTTACCTACGCGGATGCGGCAACGCGCATCCATTCCCGGGATATTCTGATTGTCTCGGGGCAGGTGGATCTGATCGAGCGTTTCGCGGCCCGCCCGTAGGTTCTGTCTTCCCCTTCTTCGTCATAAAAAGAGCCTTTATTCAAATAAAGGCTCTTTTTATGTAGGGAGGAGGCAGGAGGCGGGGGCTAGTCAGCCGTGTACTGTTCGCTCAGCTCTGCAGAGCGGGCGGCGCAGGCGCGCATAGCATCCTCAGTGAGATCGAAAAGTCCCTTGTCAATAAAGGTATTGATAGCGCGCTCAGTGGTTCCGTTCGGGCTGGTAACAGCCTTACGCAGGGCAGCGGCATCCGGGTTACTATCCAGCAGGTACCCTGCTCCCGCAATCGTTGCGGATGCGAGCCTCTGTGCGGTCTCTTCATCCAGACCGAGCTTCACACCGGCACTCGCCATAGTCTCCGCCAGCAGGAACCCGTAGGCGGGGCCGGATCCCGAAACGGCGGTGACAGCATCCATCTGATCTTCTCGCACCTGCACTACTAGGCCTACGGTCTCTAGGATCTTCTCGGCGAGCGCAAGCTGCTTCTCAGTCACTGCCTCACTCACAGAGATCGCCAGCACGCCTTTGCCCACGCTTGAGGGCGTATTGGGCATGCAGCGGATCACCGGCTGCCCCGCAGGAAGAGCCTTCTGCAGCGTATCGAGGGTGACTCCTGCCGCCACCGAAATGACGAGTGCATCCGGGGCGAGGGCGGGCGAAATTTCGCGCGCCAACTCGACGATTCCATAGGGTTTAACCCCCAGAAGCACTACGGATGCGCCGCTGACCGCCTCACAGTTGGCTTCGGGTTTGAGCTCGCACCCGATCACGACGGCATCTCGCCCTTTAGGACCCAACTGATGGCGCAAGCGGTCTATGGAGTTTTTGCTGCGCACGGTGGCGCGGATAGCTTCTGCGGGGTATCCGCCCGCGATGAGCCCGGCAGCGATGGAACCGTTCATGGAGCCGGTGCCGAGGAATGCTATATGTTCGGTCATCTTCGATCCTTACTGTCTGCTTCGTTCGTGTCGCGGGGTGTATGCCACCCGCACCACGGGGTATGTTATCTAGCATACAATCCAACACCGGATCCGGCTGTTCCCCGCATGTACTCCGGTACAAAAAAAGGGCTGCGGTTCGCGGCTAGAATGTAAAACGATGAAAACACGTCTGATTCGCTGTGCCCACCTTCTGCTGTGCACCGTGCTGATTGGCACGGCCACCGGTGGCGGGGCGATTATTCTGCACTACCTCCTGGATATCATGCAGGAGGTCACGTTCGGGCATACGGAGGCGGAGCATCCGATCGTGACGGATCACAGCGATACCGTTCGACGTGTGCTGGTGTTGATCGCGGTGGGCGTGGCGGTCTCTATCATCTGGTTTTTGCTTCAGCGGCGCACTAAGCTGGTGTCCGTTAAGGCGCAGATTCGCGGCGAAACTCCGCAGGAGCGCCGCCCGGGATTTCTACGGCAAACCCTGCACAGCCTCACTCAGATTGTGGCCGTGGGTGCGGGTGCGCCGGTGGGTAAAGAGGTTGCCCCGCGCGAGCTGGGCGCACTGTTTGCTGGGCGTCTGGCGGATCTGATGCGCATCCCGCAGACCGTGCGCCCGGTGTTGGTAGCCTCGGCTGCGGCGGCGGGTTTAGCGGCTGTGTACCAGGTTCCGGTGGGCGGTTTTGTTTTCCTGTTTGAGGCTCTCGGTTTAGCCCTGTCGCTGCGCAATATTTTCACGGGTGCGATCCTGATTTTTGTGGCAACCTGCACCGCGCATCTGGTGATTCCGGATGCGCCCACCTACCCCGTCCCGCAGCTGCAGACCACCGGTGAATCGCTGCTGCTCGCGGTTGTTCTTGGTCTGGCTATCACTCCCCTGGCGCTGTGGTTCCGGGCGGCGTCTCAACGCGCAGAGAGCCGCAAAACTACGAATCGGAACGTGCTCTGGCGACTTCCCCTGGTACTTGCGTTGGTGGCGGTGACCTCGATTTTCCTGCCGGAGATTCTGGGGAACGGCCGCCCGCTGACCCAGCATATTTTCGATGCCGCATCCGGTTTATCTTCGAGCTCCAGCAGGCTTGACGCGACCGCCTTAAGCCAGGCGCTTCTCTATGCCCTCGCGTTGCTGGCAGCTAAAGCGATCCTGGTGGTGGCGAGCCTGCGCAACGGTGCCTACGGGGGCACGCTCACACCGGGGTTAGCCTTGGGTTCCGCCTGCGGTTTCGTGCTTACAGGCGCTCTAATCCTCGTGTTCCCGACGCTGACTCAGCTTCAACCGGGCGCGGGAGCGCTTCATGCATCAGAACTTCTCGGGACCGCCGGGCTGCTGGGCGCGGTCACTTTCCTGAGCCTGTCGATGAACGCCCCGCTGAGCGCCTGCGCCCTGATTCTCGGGTTTGCCGGGCAAGACTGGCGGGCGTATGCGCCTTTCGCGGCAGCGGTCGGCACGGCATGGGGTGTCAAATACCTGTGGATGCGCTTGGGCAACAAAACACAGCACACCCCGCAGACCGTAACGCCTAGTCAGCGTTAAGACTCGGCTGGCTGAGCGCCTGTAAGGGAATTTCGCGTGCTTTACGCGTGTCGCACAGGTGGCATGCACAGGTTTCTTGCGTGGATGCGGCTATAATAATTTACTTTACAGTGCATCTATTTTAGGTGTGTTCAGATTCTTCTACCCGCCGTCGGTTTCATAACTACAGTACTGCGGGCGAAGATTCACCGGGCTTTCCGGGCTATACACACACCCGAAAAAGGGTGCCTGCCGCGCATCCGACTGCAGACTCAAGCTCGACTATACATATGGTGTTGTGCAAGGTAACTTCGTGTTGTACGCTGACTTGGAGATATCTCTCGCTATCCTTAAAGAGCCCAATATTTCCGGGGTGTTTAGGCAACTCGTGCCCGTTTTGGGTACTATTGCAGAGGTTATCCCGCGAAATTCCAGCTCGCAGCCTAGCCATACCGCTGACCGCGCCTTAGCTGAGCTCTTACCGGTGCCTAGCACCCGCTGGATTTTCTAGGCGGAAAACCACCCCGCCCGCACCGGCTCAACACCTGCCCACAGACTTTAACACCAGCCACAGCATCCGAGGGAGACACGATGAGCGATAAGAATCCTCATACCTCTGAGCGCATACAGGATTCGCACCACCAGGGAGGTGCGCCTTTCAGCAATCCTCGACGCTCTCAGACTTCGACGACTGTGCAGCACGCGCAGGAAGAATCACCTGCCCAAAACTCGCTGCCCCCTCAGGATGCCGGGCCGGATGCGCACACCCAGACCTCGCAGGCAGCGCAGGATCCGCAAGACGCGAAGACTCAAGAGTCCGCTCAGAAACCTGCCGAGGATTCCCCGACCGAGAGCGCTCACGCTACCCAGTCCACACCGTGGGGCTCACAGACCTCAAAGCCCCAGCCTGCCGAGGCCGAGAGCGCTCAACCCGCCGCCGTTGAGATCGATACGAACACCCCTGCGGAGGCGCTTCCCCAGAGCATTTCGCGCCCGGACGCTGACGAGGCTGTTCACCACGAAAATACGCAGACCCGTCAGCTGCCGGTACAGAGCCGACCTGAGCAGGGCCCGCTAAGCTCATATCTTTCGGAGAAGCCACAGGATTCTGAGGCTCCTGAACCCGCCGTCGCACACGCGGAGGCACCGGAGGCTGAACCTGCCGATAACATTCCGCAGTCCATCTCGCGCCCGGATGCTGACGAGGCTGGCGACGCGGAAGACGTGAGGACCCGCCAGCTTCCCGCCCAGGCCCAGGAACAGGGCGCATTCTCGTCCATCGCCGATACGATGTCTGCCGCTCGGGCAGAGCGCGGGTCTAGTACACCTGCCGACTCCGCTGCATCCGAGGCACAGGCTTCCACAGAGAAAACCGGGGCTAAGAAGGTGTATGAAGACACCATGCCCGCATCCGCAATTCCGATCATTACGGCGAACACCCCGGCGGTATCGGTCGGGGCACCGGCAAGCGGTCAGATAGCCGCGACCACGGGTTCGGTGCCTGCGGGTGCCGAGAAAACCCCCGAGCAGAAACGTTCGCGCGAGCTCAAGACCATTGTTACGGTGACCGCGATTCGTACCGTTCTGCTTGCCGCATGCCTGGTGATGTATGGCTTCGGCTTTGGCGGCGGCGGAACCTTCAACATGATGCTCGGCTACGGCGGCGCTGTATATATTCTCGTGCAGATTGCGGCGTGCATTTTCGCGGTGCGCTCGAAGTCTACGAAGGGCATGCGCATCCTGAATGGAATTAGCGCCGGATTGGGTATTATTCTGCTGATCGTCACGGCGATCGTCTATGCTGGCTGGTCGGGTGAAGATTCTTCAGCCGGGGCTTATATCTTCATCATGGCGGATATTATTCTGAGCGTGATTATTGCTTCGGCTCGCTCGATTATCGAGCAGCCGAAGGACGACGTTGAACCCGAGAGGTTAGCGCGCGAATAGGCAATCGCTTTCTCGCAGTCTAAGGTCGGATGCGCCGGGTACGGTCCTGGCGCATCCGACTTTTGTGTACGCTCTTGTGAAAACACCAGGCTCTACGGCGGAAAACTATCGGCTGGCACGGTTTGGGACTAAATGCCTGTGTACCCCGTCAAAGGGCTGCAGACACTTCTAGTCTTAGAGAAGCCTGCCTAATCGGCCGATTTGTTACAGACTGTGACGTCATGCCTTGTTTACTAGACACTCGTGCTTCTTCCCCGGTATAACGCCTTCAAACCCTCGATTGAACATGTGTATATCTGAGCTGTATTTAGCTTACGAACATTAAGTTTTGATAAATCATCCCTGAGTATGAGGGTTTTTAATGCCGCAAAGGCATAGTATAGAAATTCAACCTATACACCAGACATGCTTGCGAACCATATTTGGGGGAATCATGAGCACACGAGCAGCATCTGCGGGAGCGTACACCGCCTTAGGCGGCGTTGAGCGTGCGCACGGCATCCCGCAGCGTGGCTCGGGTGAGGTTACCTTCAGGCATACGTTGGCATCCGTGGGGTACACGGTACGCGTTCTGTTTATGGTATTCCCGTATGTGATGACGTTCTTCGCGCTTCTGGTGAGTGGCGATTTGACTAGCGACTGGAGCCACATACTGTTCCACCCGATGGGGCAGTTCATTCTGGTATACGCGCTGGGGCATATTGTTGCGAATGTGTGCTTCAATTTTCGGATGGGCACCGGGCTGGTGCGGTCCGTCAATGCTTTAGGCGCGGTACTGTGTGTGGCGGTTTCTCCGCTGTGGTTCCGACTGCTCACGAGCGGTAACCTGGCGCTGGATGCGCTGTGGACGCTCACGATCGTGCCCCTTGAGTTTGTGGCGTGCTTGACGTTTTACATGCACGCGGTACGGAGGGATGGGTAGACCCCTCCAGACCCTCGCACAGTGTCAGTGAGAGCACCTCCCTAGTGAGCACCCGACGTTCGTTCTTCCGTCGGGTGCTCACTCTCTGTCCGAAACTTTTCGCAGTGGTACCAAAGTGGGAGCGAAAAATTGCATGGGGAACACGGTCTTCGCTTCTGGATTTTAGATACCCCGCATATTCTCGCGCGTAACAGCGCATAAGAGCGGGTAAAAGCTCCACCTGTTAAGTGCAGTGTTACCAAAATAACGCCTTGTCACGGAATATTGAAACACTGTTTATGTGGCGTGGGGTGTCTCAGATTCAACTTAAAGGTGTAAAATTCCTGCTGAAGACTAGCTCTACGACAAGTACGGCACTAGACACCCACTCGCCACAAGGAGCCCCGTCATGGACGACCACCGCCTCAACGCAGAGTCACGCATACAAAGCATTACAGAGCCGCCGCTTTTAGAACCTTCTAAGCCGCGGACTGCCAGACCTATCGCCTGGTCAATTCTTATATGTGCGATCCTTTGCGTGATAGCCGCAATTATTATTCCATTCCTCACCAAACAAACCACTCTCTCACTTGTGCTGTATGCGATCGGCGGTGTGCTCACAGTTCTCGCACTCATCGTATTCACCCGCCGGAACCGGCCAAGCGTGGCGACGGTCGCCCACAAAAGCGTTGATATTTTTGGCGTTACACGTGCAGAACGTGAGTCTATCTACCAGCAAGCTACCGCTCAGCTTGAGGATCAGCAGGCGAAAACGCGGCAGAAAAGTCTCTATACCCTGCTTGCGCTCGTCGATAAATGCCTTGAGGACGAAACTTTAAGCTACGAAGACCGCAATAAGGAGGGGCAGCACATCGTCAATAAGATCAGTGGGTACATTCAGTCTCCGCCGATTTTTGACCCGCATGCCCTGGAGCTTACGCACGGCGCATTTCACGCGAAGAGTGCCCTTCTGCGCGAAGAAGCTGAGCTGCGTTTCGGTTTGATGCAGCAGATTCGTGACCGTCTGCGCGCCCCCTCGGATGCGGGCGGCTACCAGGACGGCCCGTGGACGAACTTTGAATACGATTTTTCGGGGAGCACCTTCTTCTACCCCATCGAGTTCAGCGGAGTCTTCTTCAATAAGACCGCTGATTTCAGCGGCTGCACCTACATGCACGAAGCCGATTTTAGCGGCACGATCTACCGTAACTGGGCGGATTTCCGCGGTTCTACCTATCTGGCGCACGCGAACTTTAGCGGGTCTTCGTACCACGGCGCGGCATCGTTGAACGATTCCGTATACCGCAGCACCGCAGACTTTAGCGGCAACCTGTACCTGGATCAGGCGAACTTTAGCGGGTCTACGTACCATGATGCGGTAACTTTCGTGGATTCCACGTACCGCAACTGGGCGGTGTTCCGTAACTCAACGTACCTTGGCGCGGTGGATTTCAGCCGCTCTGAGTACCATAATCAGGCGAACTTCCATAACTCCGTCTACACCGGCACGGTGACCTTCAACAATTCCGTTTATCATAATCAGGCGAACTTCCATAACTCCGTCTACACGCAGGTGGCGAGTTTTGGCGACTGCACCCATCATCGGGCGGATTTCAGCGGGTCTGTCTACACGGACGACGTGCATTTCAATAACTGCCGTTACGGCGGCGATGTGTATTTCCGCCGGTCTGTCTATAACGGTTGGGCTGATTTTCAGGGTTCGGTGTACAGCAAGTGGGCGAATTACACGAGCTCGCTGTACTACGGTCTGGCGGGGTTCCAGAACTCGACGTATGCCGACAAGGCGCTCTTTAGGGGTTCCGTGTATGGCAATGCGGTAACCTTCCAGGGTTCTGTCTTTACCGGCGCGGCGCCCGCTTTCATGAATGTTGAGGCATGGGCGCAGTACATTTCGTTCTTCGCACCGACGGAAAATGTCTTCTCGCTGGGGCAGGGCTACGCTATTGATACCGGTGCCTCCGGGCTGCCGAGCGAGTGCCCGCCGCTGGCTGTGGAGCATAGGCAGTATTTGGCGCATAAAAACGGGGAGCTGCAGGAGATCACCCAGCATCTTCACAGCGACGATGCGCGCAGCACCGATAAGCTGGGCCTTACCAAGGAACTTTCGGGCAGGCTGAAGTCTACAGTTGAGGAACTGCACGCCTGGCGCGAGAAAATCACGACGATCCCGCTGCAGGAGCAAGACCGCCAGCAGGTAGGGGTTTAGAGGCTCTCTCCCCTGTCTCTTGCGCGTCTTGCGTAAAAAGGCTCTTTATTCGAATAAAGCGTACTTTTCGCCTCTTTATTCGGATAAAGAGCCTTTTTTAGCAGCTGAAATCTGTAGGCGGTGAACAAGGATGCGGTAGAGTGAAGGAGCAAAGCCCCAACCACCATGCAAGGAGCCACCCGCCATGACCACCGGAGACGAGAAAACCCTGAATACTTCACGGCAGGAACGCTACCTAAAAGCCGTCGAATTGCTCAACTCCGCGCACTCATACACACGGCTGGGCGCGGTGCACGCGCTCGTGGGGCTGGCGGATGAATACCTTGCCGATGATTCCTTATCGGAAGAAGAAAAGCACACGGAGGGCCAGCGCATCGTAGATGTTCTCTGCGCCTATATCCGCGCCCCTTTTGAGCTGGCATTTCGGTACGATGAGCTCTCACAGGATAAGCCCAGCCCTCACGGTAGCTATCGAGAGAACCACCATGAGTTTTCCGTGCACAGAGCAGAGCTTTTGGCAGAAGCAAAGGTTCGTCAACGGGCTTTGCAGGAAATTCACCGCCGGTTGCGCCATTTTCCTCAGGGTGACAGAAAGAGTTATGTAGAAGGCTCGTGGTCTGGGTTTGAGTACGATTTCTCGAATAGTGTTTTCTTCTACCCGGTTGATATGAAGGATTCCTGGTATCAGAATTCCGTTGATTTCAGCGGGTGCACATACTACGACAGCGCCGAGTTCAGCGGTTCTACCTATGAACGAAGCGCCTATTTTTGCGATTCTACGTACTACGATTGGGTTTTCTTCAACAACTCAGCCTATTTTAGTGAAGCCCAGTGGAGTGGATCTACGTACCATGATTCGGCGCGTTTCAGCTGGTCTGTTTACTATGGTGGGGTTTCCTTCCACGATTCTGTTTACGGTGGATCGGTCTTTTTTGACCAGTCGATCTATTACGGTGAGGTTTTATTCTATAGCTCTACTTATCGGGGCGAGGCTGGGTTCGACGGTTCGCTGTACCGGGGCTCAGTTTTTGTGAATGATTCGGTCTTTGAGGACGAGGTTTCCCTGTACGGGTCTGTTTTCTGCGGTACTTTGAATTTTGGTACCGACTTTTTCGGGGAACCGTATCCTTCGCGGTTTGTTCAGAACTCACCTTGTTTTGTTGCTGAGAGGGATGCGCGGGCAACGTTATTTGGCTCATCCAGCAATAGTTTTGTGGTTGAGGATAGCGGTTACTCTTTAGCTCTCGGATCTGACGGTCTTCCTCTGGGATGCGGTTTTCTATCTACAGGACAAGCAAACTATCTTGCGGCAAAGTTCCGGGAGGTGTACGAGGCGCGAACTTATCTTCGTGACTCGCAGGTGCCGCAGGAGCGGCAAGAATTTCTTGAGAGGTTGGAGGCGCTCAACGAAGAGCTACGGGCCTTCCGGAAGGGCGTTACTACCCTGCCGCTTAGCAGCTAAATTTCCCCGCGTGTACGAGTTATCTACGGTAGGGTAGATAAAGGAACACACCGCTCACTCATGAGGAATAGACAGTCGATGCCAGAAGAACACGAAGATGTAGAGGCTACGTTAGAACAGGGTACTACGCCAGATGCTTCACAGCAGAAGGGGACATGGCGTGCTATTGACAGGATCGCTGGAGGCACTTTCATAGCGGAAGTACTGTGGGGTTTATGGTGGCTAATCACTCAAGTTTGTCGCTTAATACCGTGGAACCCACACGTTAGCATTGAACATTTTGCGCAGTTCTACTGTGGTGTGGGTCTTGGAGTCCTATCGGTTGGGTACCTGACGCTGATTTTGTGGCCCATCATCTTCAACATCTTCAAACAGGGTAAAGATCCCAAACAGGATAACGATCCTCGCTGGTTCCATGCACGCATTCTTTCTAGTGGCATAGTGGGTGGCTCATATGCATTCTTGTTGCCTGCCGTCATGGGTTTAGAAGAAGGAAGCGTTACTTCTGGAGGAGCGGCAGCGCTCCGGCAAGCAATTCTTCTAGCAACAGGTGGGCTTATCGCTCTTATTGCGCTCGGCGAGACTCGCCGAAAAAATGATAATGATAAGCTCAAGAACGATCAGGACAAAGAGAAAAACGATAGAGAACATCTGCGGCAAGTGAGGGCAGGACGCAGAGAACGGTATACCAAAGCGGTAGAACAGCTAGGCGATGAAAAATCCACTGTCCGTATGGGCGGTGTATATACACTCGTTGGACTCGTCGATGAATGGCTTGAAGAAAAGAGCCTATCTGATGATCAGAGATTCAAAGAGGGGCAGGTTATTATCAATAACCTCTGCGCCTATATACGCTCCCCATTCACTCCTGCATCTCGAAAGGCAAATCTTCAAGCAGAAGCAGACGTTCGCCTCAGTATTATTAAAGAAATTCACGACCGCCTACAAGGCCCAGACAAAAACATACCAGGGGCATGGTCAGATTTTGAATACAATTTCTCGGGAAGCACATTCTTCTACCCGATAAACCTCACAAAATCTTATTACAAAAAACCTGTTAATTTCGACGGCTCTACCTACCAGGAGCTGGCTAACTTCGGCGACTCCACCTATGAGAAAGGCGTCATTTTCAGTACTTCTGACTCCCCTTCTACCTACCAGGGTTCGACTCACTTCGGTGACTCTACCTACTACGGCAAGGCGTCCTTCAGCAACTCCACCTACCAGGATCTGGCGTCCTTCAGTGATTCCACCTACAAGAACAAAGCTTACTTCAGCAACTCCACCTACCAGAATCTGGCGTCCTTCAGTGATTCCACCTACAAGAACAAAGCTTACTTCAACGACTCCACCTACTTGGGTCGGGCTGCCTTCAGCGGCTCCACCTACGAGAGTGAGGCTGAGTTTAGCAGGTCTGTCTTTTATCAGGAAACTTATTTTGGCGAAGATGGAGATATCAATAGCTTTTCTCGATTCACAGACTGCACCCCTCAGTTTTATAACGAGAAGAGCCATCAAAACGCGCTTTTCGGTTCGCCTAATAATAATTTCACAGTTGAAAACGGCAGGGGCTACCCCATTTACCGCAGCCTTGAAGGATTACCCCTTGACTGTAAATTCCTTACTTCAGAACAGAAGGAATATCTTGAAGGAAAATTCCAAGAAATAGAAAAAATAAATAATAAACTTCTTGAGGCGAAAGATCCTAAAGAGAAGGCAGAACTCTCGAAAAAGCTGCAAGCTCTAAACGAAGAACTCCACAAATGGCGGGAGGAAGTTACCACAGTATAAATTAGAAAACAGCACAATAGAAAGTATAGAAGACTAACCAACCTATCATAGTTTTTTGGGATAGTTTATAATTGACAACTATCCCAAAACACTATAGGTCTAAGTCTTATTGAAGGAAAATACCGGTAGTTTACTCCATTGGATGCTTCCATACTCCCCATTGAAGTATTCCACACGCCTACTTTGAATATGGCGATGACTTTGAAGACACAAAGTACTACACCCCGCACTCATTAAATATTTGTAAGGTAAACCTTGGGTCAAAATTTAGGAAAATCTGAAAGATAAGCTGAAGATACGGTAGTGTAGAAAAAGGAATACACCGCTCACTCAGAGGAATAGATAGTCGATGCCAGAAGAACACGAAGATGTAGAGGGCAAATTACTTAATAGTCCAGAGGTATATCAGCAAACCAAGTTTATGGCGTGGTTTGAGAAGGCTTTTCCCTGGCTTCTGGTTGGTGTAGCAGCGCTCGGCCTAATTTTCATGATTTTTCTACCGGGCGCTTTCTTCCAAAAGGAAACAGCTGAACAGCTTAAAGCACAAGGTGATCTACGTTTAGCGCTCCTTTACACAACCGGCGGTGCAATCGCTGCACTTGGTCTACTTGAAACCTACCGCAAGAATACCAACGACCGCGCCAAAGCAAATGCAGATATTAATGCAGCTCTCAAAAACCAAGAACACCAGACGAAAGTTCTCAAAGAACAGATCCGGCAATTCAATGAAAATGCTTTCAAGGAACGTAAAGCGGAACGGCGGGAGCGATATACCAAAGCGGTAGAACAGCTAGGTGATGAGAAAGCACCTATTCGTATGGGTGGTGTATATACACTTGTAGGTCTCGTGGATGAATGGCTTGAAGACGAGTCTATAGAAAAATATGAAGACAAACTCAAAGAAGGACAGGTTATTATCAATAACCTCTGCGCCTATATCCGCTCCCCGTTTACTCTTACTTCTCATTATAATGAGTTATCTAACCCCACGCCTAAGGGAATATATAAAGATAAAAAAGAAAAATTTTATGCAGACAAAGCCACATTAGATTCTGAAACAGACGTTCGTCTAGGAATTATTAAAGAAATTCACGACCGTCTACAAGACTCAGACAAAAACACACCGGGGGCGTGGTCAGACTTTGAATACGATTTCTCGGGAAGCACCTTCTTCTACCCAATAGACCTTACGAACTCTTACTACGCAAAACCTATTAATTTCAGCGGCTCCACCTACACGAGTTGGGCTGACTTCAGCGGCTCTACCTACAAGGGTTGGGCTTATTTCAACGGCTCCACCTATCAAAGAGAAACCAATTTTGACGGCTCCATCTACAAGGGCAGGGCTGACTTCAGCGGCTCTACCTACAAGGGTTGGGCTTATTTCAACGGCTCTACCTACAAGGGCAGGGCTGTATTCAGCGACTCCACCTACAAGGGCAGGGCTGTATTCAGCGACTCCACCTACAAGGGTTGGGCTTATTTCAACGGCTCTACCTACAAGGGCGAGGCTTACTTCGGCGGCTCCACCTACAAGGGCAGGGCTGTATTCAGCGACTCCACCTACAAGGGCGAGGCTTACTTCCGCAACTCTACCTACCAGAGTAAGGCTATCTTCAACGGCTCCACCTACAAGGGCAGGACTGTATTCATCGGGTCTATTTTCTATAGTGACGTTTCTTTTGGCGAAAATAATGAAAACGGTAGCTCTTCCTGTTTCACAAAATACACCCCTAATTTCTATCAAAAAAATTATTATCAGAAAACACTTTTTGGTTCAATTAATAATAATTTTACGGTAGATAATGATAAAGGTCATCCTATTTATCTAAACCCAGAAGGTATACCTCTAAAATGCAAATTTCTCACCTTGGAACAGAAAGAATACCTTGAAGGTAAATTCCAAGAAATAGAAAAAATAAATAATAAACTTTTTGAGGTGAAAGATCTCAAAGAGAAGGAAGAACTTTCGAAAAAGCTGCAAGCTCTAAACGAAGAACTCCACAAATGGCGGGAGGAAGTTACCACAGTATAAATTAGAAAACAGCACAATAGAAAGTATAGAAGACTAACCAACCTATCATGGTGTTCTAGGATAGTTTATAACCGACAAATATCCCAAAACTCTACAGTTCTAAACTTTATTGAACGAAAGTACCGGCAGCTTATGCAGCTGCTCCTCCTTACTTACCCGCCAAAGTTTTCAGGTTCAGCGGCGTACTTAGCGCCTCTACCAGGCGCCCCAACCGCATCAAAACCTGCCCCCCTCACACAGGGCCCAGTAAAACCTTGCGGCATATGCTATTCGTCTTCTTCGTAGACATAATCCTTGAAATAGTCAGGGTCACCGTCGCTGTCTAGCCAGAGCTCAAACCAGCCCAGGAAGTCCTGGCGCTCACAGCAGGGGCTAACACCCACATCCGAGAAGCTCCACACCTCACCGGCGCACGGCCCGGCGGTAATCAGCTCATAGGTCATGCCGCACCCTTCATCCATGAGCTCAACACCCTGGTTCCCCAGCTTACGCTCAAAGGACTCATCGCTAAGCTGCTCTTCGTCCTCCTCATCCTCCCAAACCCAGCCGTCCGTGAGCGTCATGGGGAGGGAAAGTTCTTTGTGTTCAATCTCTGCAAGCCGGTGAATGGAGCCGGTGCTGATATGCCCCATCGCCGGGTCACGCCAGCCGTCACCAACCTCCAACAGAAACAGCCGGTACGCCTGCGGCAGGCGGGTGTTGCAGGCACGCTCAAAAGCAATAATCTCTGCCTCCGAAACGGTAGGCCCCAAGTCGATATTCTTCTGAGCGATTTTAGTCTTAATACGCTCGATCACAGCCGGGTATTCTTCTGGCTTGTAGATAGGCACAAAAACTCCTCACGATAGGTCTTCGGTTTCACAGGGTTAGCGCGAGTCTTCGTACAAGTCACTGCACGCTGTTTGTCTCCCAGCGGTCTTAAGGTTACGGATGGGCTATGCCTGTCGCCCATCTTAAAAGCATCTATGCCGAGGGAGAGCTGCTAGAAGAGGCAACTACCGAGGATTTCTCGGTAGTTCGCCAAGGTGTCAGGCAGGATCAGCGATCAAAACGCCCCTACTCCCCCACCAAAGTCTTCGGATCCAGCGGGGTACTCGTACCTTCCGCCAGGTGCTCCAGGCGCCTCAAAATAAGGCCCTCACGCAGAGCCCAAGGGGAAACACGCATCGTTTCGATACCGAAGGTTTCCATCGCAGCCTCAGCCGCCATTGCACCCGCGAGAACCTGGTCGGCGCGCATCCGGGAAACACCGGGCAGGTCAGCGCGCTCGGCGGGAGCCATAGCCTCCATGCGGCGAGTCCACAGGCGCAAATCCGTCACATGCATCTCACGCTTCACATGCGGCCCCGCAGAATACGGAGCCGCCCCGCAAATACGCGCCAGCGAACGGAATGTCTTCGAGGTGCCCACCACCATATTCGGCTCACCAAATGCCAGAAACCGCTGCGCCACCGGCTCAATCTGCTCGCGCACATACCTGCGCAGCCGTTTCGTCTGCTTCGGCGAAGGCGGCTGTTCATCAAAGAACTCGCGGGTCAGGCGACCGGCACCCAGCGGCACCGACATTGCCGCATCCGGCAGGGCATCCGTGCCCGTGGAGAACTCGAAAGACCCTCCCCCAATATCAAAATTCAGGATGCGCCCCGCACCCCACCCCTGCCAGCGGCGCACCGCAAAATAGGTGATAGCGGCCTCTTGATCGCCCGAAATCTCGCTCAAACTCACGCCGGTCTTCAACCGCACATACTGCAAAACCTCGGCACCATTACCGGCCTCACGAATAGCGGAAGTCGCAAAGGCGAGCAGATCTTCGGCGTTATTCTCAATGGCGAAATCGCGCGCAGACTTCACAAACTCGGTTAGAGCGGCGCGGCCTTCATCAGAAATATCACCCGACGGTGTCAAATACTGCACCAGCTGCAGCGGAATCTTATGCGAAGCGTACGGCTCGGGGCGGGCGCCCGGGTGGCCGTCAAGCAACAGCAGGTGAACAGTATTTGAGCCAACATCAAGAACACCGAGGCGCACGGCGCGCTCCTATCCCCCAGCCACCGCCGGGATAACGTACAACTTCATTAAGTGTGGCACAAGTCGCCGCATGATGCGCGCAATCCACCGCCGGGTATGCGCGAGTTCGCCCGCCGCACATGGATGCACAGGTCATGGAGCGCGAGAACACGAAAAAATCTCACGGGCTCAATGCCCGCAAGATTTTACGTCGGGTTTTTAGAGAAAACGGGACGAAACCGTGTAACCAAGGGATGCGAAGGCTCTGGCGAACGGCTTCAGGATGCGCGAACTAGCAGCGAGCGCCTAAGGCTGTCGCGCACGGCAAAGCGAAGCGGAGCCGTCGTGACTGGTCGCCTTGTAAAGCGAGCGCAAGTCGCGCATCCATGTAAATCTTGCCAAGCGCAACAATACGGATACGTAGCCCACGCTTTCGTGAGCCACGTATCCGTATTATTGGAGTGAAGAAAGGACTAGTCCTTCTTAGCCGCAGTCTTCTTTGCAGTAGTGGACTTCTTAGCAGTCGTCTTTTTCGCAGTGCTCTTCTTGGCGGTCGTCTTCTTTGCCGCGGTCTTACGCTTCGCAGGCCCCTTGGCACGCTTTTCGGCGAGCAGTTCGACGGCGCGCTCATGGGTGAGCGATTCGATGGTTTCCGAACGCGGCACCGTAATGTTGGTAACGCCATCGGTAATGTACGGCCCAAACCGTCCGTCTTTGACCACAATATTCTTCTCGCTGTTCGGGTCTACACCAAGTTCAGCGAGCGGGGGCTTAGCGGCGGCACGCCCGCGCTGTTTAGGCTGCGCATAAATATCGAGCGCCTGTTCAAGGGTGATCGTGAAGATCTCTTCCTCAGATCCAATCGACCGCGAGTCGGTGCCCTTCTTCAGGTACGGGCCAAATCGCCCGTTCTGCACCGTGATTTCGTTGCCTTCCGCATCGGTACCAAGCACGCGCGGCAGGCTCATGAGCTTGAGCGCATCCTCTAGGGTTACGGTCGCCAAATCCATAGATTTGAAGAGCGATGCGGTGCGCGGCTTAGCGGGCTTGGGCTTCTTCTTCGGCTTGGGTTTGCCGTTCTTATAGTATTCGGTGGGCTGCGCATCCAGGTAGGCCTGAATCTGCTCCTCCGTCATCTCTTCGATAACTTCGGTGACGTAGGGACCGTAGCGCCCGTCGCGGGCGATAATCTGGTTTCCAGAGGCGGGATCGGTGCCGAGCACACGCCCATCGGATTTACCCTGCTCAAGCAGTTCTTTCGCCTTCTCAGCGGTCAGCTCGTCGGGCGCCAAATCGGTGGGAACGTTGGCGCGCACGGGGTCAGAAACTTCACCGGTTTCGGTATTGACGGTGCCTTCAGCCTCAAGGTAGGGGCCGAATTTACCCACGCGCAGCACAATGCCGTCAGCAATGCGGATCGAGTTAATATCGCGGGCATCAATATCGCCCAGATTATCCACAATAGGCTTGAGCCCGCGTTTCTTCTGCACACCGCTGCCGAAGTAGAAATCGCCCAGCCACTCCACGCGCGATTCTTCGCCGCGGGCAATGCGGTCAAGGTCTTCTTCCATCTGCGCGGTGAACTCGTAGTTCACGTAGGGCCCGAAACTGGTTTCGAGCAGGCGCACCACCGAGAACGCGGTCCACGAAGGTACGAGCGAACCGGAACGCACCTGCACATAGCCGCGATCCATAATCGTTGAAATCACGGCGGCGTAGGTGGAGGGGCGCCCAATGCCCAGCTCGTCAAGAGTTTTCACGAGCGAAGCCTCAGTGTAGCGTGGCGGGGGCAGGGTCTCATGCCCGGTGGCTTCGAGTTTTTCGGCGGCGAGCGAGTCGCCCTGCGCGAGCGCGGGCAGGCGTTTCTCGGCGTTCTTGGCATCGCGTTCTGCCAGGCGGGTTGCGTCTACGCCTTCCTCATAGGCGGCGAGGAAGCCGCGGAAGGTGATGACGGTGCCGGATGCCGCGAACTCGGCGTCGCGCCCGTTGGATGCGGTTGCCCCTAACCGCACGGATGCGGTCGAACCGGTGGCGTCTGCCATCTGCGAGGCGATGGTGCGCTTCCAGATCAGCTCGTACAGCCGGTATTCGTCGTTGGAGAGCGTGCCGCGCACGGCGTCGGGGGTGCGGAACGTGTCGCCTGCGGGGCGGATTGCTTCGTGTGCTTCCTGCGCGTTTTTGCTCTTGGAGGCGTAGGTGCGCGGCGCGGAGGGCACGTATTCGGTGCCGTAGAGTTCGGATGCTTGACGGCGTGCCGCTTTCACGGCCTGGTCTGAGAGTGCCACCGAGTCGGTACGCATATAGGTGATGTAGCCGCTCTCGTAGAGGCGCTGGGCAACCTGCATGGTCACGCGCGATGAGAAGCGCAGCTTGCGCGCCGCCTCCTGCTGCAGGGTTGAGGTGGTGAACGGCGCGGCGGGGCGGCGTTTGTAGGGTTTGGTTTCGACCGAGCGCACCGCGAAGGGGGCGGCGGTGAGGGCTTCGGCGAGGGTGCGCGCATCCGCCTCTGAGAGGTGGGTGACCTTAGTGGAGGTGAGGGTGCCGTCGTCGGCGAAGTCTTTGCCGGTGGCAACTCGGGTGCCGTCGACCGCCACAAGTTTGGCGTCAAAACCTTCGTTGCTGGTGGTGATGAAATGTCCGGTCAGATCCCAGTAGTTGGCGGCGACGAAGGACATGCGTTCGCGTTCGCGTTCAACAACGAGGCGGGTTGCCACGGACTGCACGCGACCTGCGGATAGCCCGCGACCGACTTTGCGCCAGAGCACGGGTGAGATTTCGTAACCGTAGATACGGTCAAGAATACGGCGGGTTTCTTGGGCATCGACCAGGTGCAGGTCAATATCGCGCAGTTCCCCGAAGGCGCGTTCAATGGCTTCGCGGGTTATTTCGGGGAAGGTCATGCGGTAGACGGGAACCTTGGGTTTCAGAACCTCTTTGAGGTGCCAGGCGATCGCTTCACCTTCGCGGTCACCATCGGTTGCGAGGTAGAGTGCATCAACGTCTTTGAGTTTGCGTTTGAGCTCGGCGACTTTTTTCTTTTTGTCGGGGTTAACCACATAGTAGGGGTCAAAATCGTCGTCGATATTGACCGCGAACTTGCCGACCGGGCCCTTTTTCAGGTTTTCGGGCAGTTCGGAAGGCTGCGGCAGGTCACGAATATGTCCCATGGACGAATCCACCAGAAATTCGTTTCCTAAATAACCGCTGATAGTCTTCACCTTCGATGGGGACTCAACGATCAGCAGCGCTTTTCCGTTCTTTGCCTTGGTGGGCACGGCTCTCCTCATATTTGTATGGTGTAGATGCGATACAACAATAGCGCATATTCTGGCGGTTACGCCTATTAGGTGCGCTTATCACGCATGTGTCTTATCACGTTTTACAGCTTGTGTTTGGATTAAGGGTGTGGATGCAACGATACCAGTTATTATGCACGTCTGTATCGAGTTGGCAACCGCAGATATGCGCCTTAGGCGAGCTGGCGGGCGAAATTAGTTGTACGGAAAGTACCCTTCGCCCTGGGCGGGAAGAAGCGGGTATTCGCGCCCGTACACTTTGCGCGGCACAATGCGCACCCACTGCATGAGGTGCCCGCTTTCGTAGTGGCGCAGGCCGAAAGTGTGCACGAGCGGCGGGGTCATTTCGGGCGGCAGCCAGTGCGCCACGCCCTGCACGATCACGGAACGGATACCGTTCTCTAATTCCTCATCGATTTCAAAGGAGACGCGGCGGCTCATAACCACGGCGGAAAAACGGTCGCCGCGGGTGGTGCGCAGGTAGATTTCGTGGTCGGCTACCCCGTAGAGGACCGGCAGCACGTCTACAAAATTGCCGTCGGTGAGCACGAGTCGCCCTAGATTGTTGGCCTGCAGGCGCGCCCAGCAGTCTTCGGCGCTCATTTTCTTGGTGGTGTCTGGGGTGTCTTGCATAGTCATTCTTTTAGTGTAGGGGTTTGTGATATTCGGCGCGGCAAAGGCGTGTTTTACGGGTCCGCCGCTGGGGTGCCGGGGGTTAGCTGTTTTCGTCTGCGAAATGCAGAAAGCTTTTTTCGATGAGTTCTCGAATAGCGACCAGCAGGGTATCGCGCGGATGCTCGTTCTCGGTGCCGAAGGCGGCGCGCGCATCCGGTGTGTAGTCTTCCCAGCCGAGAAGCACGGCGAGCGCACCTAAAATCTGCCCGATGCTCAGCTCACCGTCGCATGCGGAGACGAACCCGGCGGTTTCGGTTGAGAGCAGAATTGTGCGGCACAGCCCGGATCCGGCGCGTAGCAGAATCACGTTTGGATGCTCGGCGCCGGGGCGGCCGTGGCGTTCTTCGGTCACGTCTTCGGCGAGAACGAGGTGGGCTTCGGCGAGCGCCTGATCGGTCAGGGCGGTGAGGCGGTCGAAGCGTGCCACGGCCTCGGTGATGCTTTGCGCGATGGGCTGGGCTATGGGGTAGGTGATGTCTTCGAACCGGTTCAGGGGTGCGGTTTCGGTGGTGTGCGCCGGGCGGCGGAGCCAGAGCATCCCGAACCCAATAGAATGAACGTTCCGGTTTTTAAAGTCGTCGAGATAGGCGCGGTAGGTGTTCTCGTAGTGGTCGCGGTCGCGGTTTTCACTCGCGTCTTTGAGCCAGGTTTCCGCATAGGATTCGGGGGTGAGCACTTCGCGCTGAATTACCCACGCCTCGCTCGGGGTGCCGGTGGCTGATTCGGCGAACCAGGTGCGCAGGCGCGCATCCCAGGGCTGTGCCTCGCCTGTGTTATCGCGGTGAATTTCCCAGTTGCCGAGCATCTGGGCGCGCCCGCCGGGTACCAGAACCTCGGGGATGCGCCGAATGAGTGTGCTGACAATATCGTCGCCGGGCAGCCCGCCGTCACGGTATGTAAACTGGTCGTCGCTGCTTTCGTTTGCGCGGCGCGGGGTAATGACGAACGGCGGGTTTGAGACCACAAGGTCGAACTGATCCCCCGCCACGGGTTCCAGCAAAGAGCCTTGTCGAAGGCTGACGCGTGCTTCGAGGTTCTGCGGGTCGAGTTTCAGGGCCGGAGCGTTCAACAGCAGGTTAAACCGGGCGAAAGCGAGGGCGCGCAGTGAAATATCGGTGGCCGTTACGTGGTCTGCGTGGGCGAGCAGGTGGAAGGTCTGAATACCGCAGCCGATCCCTACGTCAAGGGCACGCGCCACGGGGGTGCGCTCGGTAATCTGCGCCAGGGTTAGGGATGCCTGCCCAATACCCAGAACGTGATCTTTGCGCAGCACCCCGGGTCGCTGATGCGCCCCCAAATCAGAGGCAACCCACAGCTCGGTGCCGTCATCAGCCGAATGCGGTCGCAGGTCAAACACGGCGCGGTACTGCGGTTCTTCGCCGGGGTTCTCGGGGGTGCGGGTATTTTCTGACTCCGCCAGTTCCACGAGGTTTGCCGCGATAAGGTCGTTCAGCGCAGGTTCGCCGCCAAGCGCATCGGCAAGTTCCGTGCGGGTTAGGGTGCGTGCGAACAGGAAAAACCCGATCATGCGCGCCAGGCGGCGGTCGGGGTCGGTAGTGTGCGCATCATCAAGGATGTTCTGTACCCGCCAGGTTCCGGGCACAACCTGGTCGCGCGCCATTGCCTCAAAAGCGCGTTCCCCCAACAGTTCACGCACCCCGTCGTAGCTGTAGTTAAGCTTCTCAAGGGCGCCCCGGATTCGCTCAAGCCGGGCGGTATCGTCGCTTATGGGGGTGTCGGGGATGCGGGAGTACAGTTCATCAGCCATACTCCCCATTCTATAAAATGCGGTGAGTAGCGCTTCTGAACCTCGGGTTGGAGCCGGTGCAGCAGTACCGGATTTCTATCCCGTTGCAGACGTTCCGGATGGGTGCGGCACTCGTTGAGCACGGTGTGGTGGTTGAGGTTGTTGGCGCACCGGGGCACGCCCCGCCGCAGGATGTTTCACCGCAAGATACCCCGGCCCAGAAAGCCCGTGAAGAGGCGATTCGCGGCGAAGGCTGGGATTTTGTGTATCTCACTTGGGCGGATGTGCGTTATCGCCCCGATGCGGTGGAGCGTAAGCTTCATCAAAGAGGCTTCGTTTAAACGTTCCGTGCGCCCACCATACCGGGCGCGGGGTAAGAGGGTTATCGCAGGCGAGAGGGCCACCAGATGCGCCCGCCCAGGTCCTCCACCAGCGCGGGAACTAGGAAGGCACGCACCAAAATAGCGTCCAGCAGCACACCGAAAGCCACGATAAATGCCAGCTGTACCAAGAAAATCAGCGGAATTACCGCGAGCGCCGCGAAGGTGGTCGCCAACACCACACCGGCGCTAGTAATCACGCCGCCGGTGATGATGAGACCGCGCCTCATACCCTCACGCGTGCCAACCGAGAGGGTTTCTTCACGCACACGGGTCATCAAGAAGATTGTGTAATCAATGCCGAGAGCCACCAGGAACACGAACCCGTATAGAGGCACGGTCGGGTCAGCACCTGGCATATGGAGGACATGGTTGAACAGCAGAGCAGAGACTCCCAGAGTTGCCAGGTAACTGAGCACTGTGACCGCCAGCAGGATCAGCGGTGCGAGGACCGAACGCAGCAGAAGCATGAGGATCACTGTGATCACTGCCAGCACGATCGGGATAATCGTCGCTCGGTCCTGTTCGGCGGCATCCAGAGTGTCGACGGTGGCTGCTGTAGTTCCGCCCACCAGCACCTCCGAAGAAATTCCGTGAAGATCCTGGCGCAGACGCTTGACCGTTTCTTCAGCGGCGGTACTGTCGGGAGCATCCGTGAGAGTAGTCTGGAGCATCACGCGCCCGTTGGATTCAGTGGGTTTGATGGAGGCGAAGGCGGGCGGCAGGTTCTCGGCACTGCGCCCGACCGGCACGGTGCCGGAGGGAGAGTCTCGAGCAAGGGCTGCTGTAGAGGCGACACCCGCATCACCATCAAGCAGGGCGATGGTTTCATCAAGTTTTTCGGCGGGCAGAATAATGTTTGCGGGCGAACCTGATCCTCCCGGAAAGTGTTTGGCGAAGGTATTCTGCCCATCACGTGCACTGGAGGCACCCAGAACTAGGTCGGACTGGCGCACCCCTTCGGCATGGAAAGTCCCCGAGAGTGCGGCGAAAATCGCCAGAACCAGGGCGAAGCCGATCCAGATGCGACGCGGTTTAGCGGCGACAGTATCAGCGATACGGGCCCACAGCCCGGTACTGAGTTGACGCTCATGCCCCTGGGCTGAATCGAGTTTTGGCAGGGCGGGCCAGAATGCTGCCCGTCCCAGCAAGGCGAGGGCGGCCGGCAGGAACGTGAGGGATGCAAGCATTGAAAGTACGATGCCAGTGGCGGCGACCGGACCCAACGCCTGGTTTGAAGCTAGGGAGGAGAACAGCAGGCACAGCAGCCCGGCGATGACCGTTCCCCCAGAGGCAAGGATCGGTTCGAAGGAGTTTTTCAGTGCCTCGGCGGTAGCGTCAAAACGGCTGCGGTGGCGGGTTAATGCCTCCCGGTAGCGGGCAACATAGAGCAGGGCGTAATCGGTGGCGGCTCCCACCACCAGAATCAGCAGGATACCCTGCACCTGACCGTTAATTTTGACGACCCCAGCGTTTGCCAGATGCCAGATCACGAAAATCGCACCCGAAAGCGCCGCAACCGAGGAAAACAGCACCACGAACGGCAGAATCGGGGAACGATAGACGATCAGCAGAATCAGGAACACCACGGCCAGAGCAACCAACAGCAGAATCCCGTCGATACCGCCGAAGGCAACCACCAGATCAGCGGCGAATCCTGCCGGTCCGGTGATGTGGCGGGTCAGGCCGTGCTCTTCGGGGGTAAGCTCGCGTGCCTTTTTCACCCCGTCCTTGACAGCAACCGAGGATTTGACGGGCACCACGATCTCGGCGGCTTGCCCGTCTTGGGAGTAGATCACGGGTGAGGACCCATCAAAGTATTCGGTATTGTCGGCGAATTTTGCTGGCAGCGAGTCCAGGTAGGTTTTCTGCCCGTCCGTGAAAGTGCCGCCCTCACCGCTGCCGCCGGTGAATACCAGAATCGCGGGCACACTCTCAGATGGGTAAAAGTCTTTCTGCTCCTGCACCACCCGCGTGGATTCGGCGGTAGAGGGCAGAAAATCGGTTGATGAGTTCGTGGAGACCTGCGAAATTTTCCCGAAATAAGGCCCGCCAATGCCGCTGATAGCAATCCATGTTACTACCAGAGTACTGGCGATCAGGATGCGCACCCAACCCGGAACTTTACCGGAGTTCTGTTTCGTGGTCTGTGCGGTACCAGAGTCAGGATTATGCTCCTGAGTATTGCTGGAGTGATGCGTATGCTGCCGGTGTGTCATGCATCCAGTGTATCGAGCACAGACCAAAAGGAACATACCAGGTTCCCTCCTGGTAGCAGCCGCCGGATCGCCAGAAAGTCCCCTCCTCACCGCGAGAAATGATATGAATCTGTCGCAATTGCCTAGCTTTTTACCCTCAGCGCAGGTTTGATGTCCTTCACAATGGATTCGAGCATCCGCAGGTTGAAGTCCACGCCCAGCTGGTTCGGCACGGTTAGCAGCACGGTATCTGCCGCCTGAACGGCAGCGTCACGTGCTAGTTCTTCGGCAATCAGGTCAGGTTCGCCAATGTAGCTGCGCCCAAACCGGGAGAAGGTGTTGTCGATAATACCGGTGTAATCCTGCGAATCTTCCTGCGCGCGGCGGCCAAAATAACGCGCCGACTCGGCATCAATAATGGGGATCACCGAACGCGAGACCGAAACGCGCGGCACACGGGTATGCCCTGCCTTGACCCATTCCTCGCGGTAGAGGCGAATCTGCTCCGCCTGCTGCTGGTCGAAAGGCACACCTTTATCTTCGAGCATCAGCGTTGAAGACATGAGGTTCAGCCCCTGCTGTGCAGTCCACACGGCGGTGCTGTCAGTTCCCGCGCCCCACCATATGCGTTCGCTCAGACCGGGTGACTGCGGCTGCACGGGGGCGTACTTGCCCTGCACCCGTGCGGAGGGTGCCATGCCCTCACCCCGAATAGCCTTCATAAAAATATCAAGGTGGCGGCGTGCCATCGCACTCTCATCTTCACCTTCGGCGGGGTAATAGCCGAAACTCTCGAAACCGCGGATAACGGATTCGGGCGAGCCGCGTGAGACACCCAGCTGCAGGCGCCCGGCAGAAATCAGGTCGGCCATCGCGGCGAGTTCGGCCATGTACAGCGGGTTCTCGTAGCGCATGTCGATCACGCCGGTACCAAGCTCAATGCGGCTGGTCTTCGCGGCAATAGCAGACAGAAGCGGGTACGGGGTTGCCTGCTGCTGATCGAAATGGTGCACGCGGAAGAAAGCACCGTCTAGACCAATGTCTTCGGCGCCTACCGCCAAATCGATAGCCTGGTGCAGTGAGTCGGATGCGCTGTTCACTCGCGAACCGGGAATTTCGGCCCAGTGCCCAAAAGAAAGAAAACCAAGTTTTTTCTCTGTGCCCGGCTGTGGTTCAAGATTTTGTACCGCAAGTTCGGTTTTCTGAGTTTCTGATGCGTTCATTGTTATGCCTTTCGTATTGCCCTACAGGGGGTATTTCATCGTGTATGAGCATTCAGCATACAATTATTTACTTTACAGAGCAAGCTTTAAATAATATGAGTAAAACCACTTATATAACTACTAGTCAATACGCTTTTCGACATAAAATATATGCGTCATATTAGGTAATGGTTTATTTATATTTTTTACATGCAATACTTACCTCAAGGTAACGAATGTGCATTTCTTCTACCCTTAGCATATCCATACCTCGTTCAAATCTTTTATGTATAAGACCCCGACAGAAAAACCATATGATTCATTATTTTCTAGGTGCAGGTACTACAGACATTGCTTTTTGCCGTACCTGCTTGCCTCAGATGACGTAAATCCGGGAGCGATGTTTTGTTGCGAGTCCGCCGACAGGTGTTTCCTGGAAAACACGTTTTATGATTCTTTACTCGCCTTGCGCTCATACCATTTTCCTACGCCCCACCACATCAGCGGCGTAAACGCCACCGCGATCAGCCAATACACAAGCCAGAAGCTACCCTTCAGACCGGTCACAAAAATCCCGGCGATAAGCAAAGCCGCCGCTATCAGACACGCCGCCACGCATTTTCTCAACTGCTGAGCGCTGCTGACCGCAACCCCCTCCGAGGCGGAGCCAGAGAATTTCCTGTCGAACGCGTGAATAATACTCCGACCAAAAACGATCGAGAAAGCGATATAGAAGGCCGCGAATCCGTGCATAAATTCTGCCGCGCCACTCTGACTCAGCGTGATATAAGAAAACACCAGCAATAACAGGTCGATCACCGGGGTTGCCGCTAATAATACGATTCCGGTTCTGGGCATTTTCAAGGTATAACGAAATACGCAGCCTAACACCAGGCATGCCCAAAACATCGCCTCAGCGACAACGGTGGCAACAAGCATCGATTTCCCTCATATACTGGCGGAAAGGTACGTAAAGTTTAGCATCAGAATAAGTTTTTATGATGTAAATCGAACGTATTTTCATAACTATATTTTGGTACTCGGCTCTTCAAAATGCACCTGAATTTTCAGAAATACTTGATATTTGACCGACGACCCGCCTTACTCCCCCGAAGGCCCAGAATACTGGACATAGCTAGCGCGGAACTCGTAGCCTAGAAGCATCTACACCGCTGTGGGGCGCTCGCATCCTGTTCAGATGCGAGCGCCCCACAGGTGCATTCTGCCTCAATAATTTTTGGGCGGGCCGCTGTTGTTTTACTTAAGGGCGCAGGTCGGCGGGGGTATAGTAGGTGGATGCGTATTTGGTCTGCCCACCCGTCCCTTCTTGACCGTCGCGCCCTGATCGCGTGCTGGCGCGAGAGCCTGCTTGCGCAGAAAGTGCTGCGCGGGCTCACCCGAGGGTACACGAATCATCCTCAGCTCATTCGGTTTCGTGCGCACTCGCAGCCGGTAGAGGCTATTGGGGCTTATCTGCACGGGCTCGCCGACGAGGCGCAGCTGCGCGGGTACTCCTTCAACCGTTCGCTGATCGCCGCTGAGCGGGGTAAGAACCTGGAGCCTATTGCCGTGACCGAGGGCCAGCTTGCCTACGAATTGAGCTTTCTGGCACACAAAGTTGCCGGGCGAGATGTCGATTGGGAGCCTATTCTTACCGAGCGTCTCGCGAAATTCACCCAGGCCGGTAAGCCCGCGGTGCACCCCGTGTTCGAGGTAGTCCCAGGCGAAATAGAGGCTTGGGAGAAGACCAAGGAGTTCTAGTCGGAGCGCTTTATACTGAGGCAGGAACCTCTAGCAGCGGAACCCACAGTTCCATCGTGTAGTCTGCCGCCTGCATATCGCCGCGACCGTACACCTCCAGGCCGCCTAGCGGGCGGTACTGCGGATGCGACGGGAAGAACTCACGCTCAAAGCTCTCAAAACCCGCTGGAATAGACCGTGAAACCGGCCCGGTAACCTCAACCACCGCGTAGGTGCTCGGGGGAAGTTCCAGCAGACCCAGCCCAAGTTTATGCGCTGAGGCACGGTCATCAACCAAAATACCGGCCGTGTAGCGCACGAATCCGTCGGTGCTGGGTTGGGTGCACACGCCAATGTACTGGGTGACCGCCAGAATATCGAGCATCGCCGGGGATGCCTTCTGATTCAGCTCATCCCACAGCGGCGTGAAATCATCCCCCAGCTTATACACCTGGGAGACTCCCGCGACCAGCAAAGAGCCGTGTTTCTCAATGCGCGCGGGTGAAACCGCCACGGGCACCTGTACGGAATCGCTCATGAGATACCAGCGTGGGTGCTCTGGCGGTCAGCCGCGCATTCGGGCACGCAGCGGCGTTTCGCATCGTCGGTGGCGCACTCGGGGCACAGGAGCACGAGTTCGCGGCAGCTCTCATTCGAGCAGTTCTCGAACTTATTGGACGGTGCCGAGCAGCGCTCGCACTGGCCGATCGTGACGGTATCCGGGGTGAACTCCATGTGCATGCGCTTATCGAACACGTAGAGCGAGCCCTCCCACAGGGACTTATCGCCGTACTTTTCGCCGTAGCGCACAATACCGCCGTCTATCTGGTAGATCTCTTTGAATCCGCGGTTTTTCATGAGGGCGGAGAGGATTTCGCATCGAATACCACCGGTGCAGTAGGTGACGACGGGCTTATCTTTCAGGTCGTCATACTTACCGGATTCGATCTCGCGAATAAAGTCGTGGGTGGTGCGAACATCGGGCACCACAGCGTTCTTGAACTTACCGATTTTAGCCTCGAATGCGTTGCGTCCGTCGAAGAAGACGACTTCATCGCCGCGTTCTTCTACAAGCTTGTTCACCTCTTCGGGTTTGAGGTGCACGCCGCCGCCGACCACGCCGTTTTCGTCTACTTTGAGCTCGTCGGGAGCGCCGAACGCCACGATTTCATCGCGCGCTTTAACCGACAGACGGGGGAAGTCTTCGGCACCGCCCTCAGACCATTTGAATTCCATGTTCTTGAAACCGGGGTACTGGCGGGTCTCTTTGGTGTACGCCTTAACCGCGCTGATTTCGCCGCCGAGCGTGCCGTTAATGCCGTGTTTGGAAATGAGGATGCGCCCGCGCAAACCGAGCTTCTCGCACAGGGCACGCTGCCAGAGCATGACCGCCACGGGGTCGGTTATGGGGGCAAACTGGTAATACAAGATAATTCGATTCTGAGCCACCCTCCTATTTTACGCTTTCTAGGTACATTGTGTGTGCCGTGGCGGCGGTGCTCGTCCCGTACCGTGGTCGATAATCCTTGCTTTCCTGCGCGATGCGCCCACGGTGATGGGTGCATGTGGTTTCTTTACCATGAGGTATATCTCGTCGTTTTTCTGCCCCATTGCACCGGCTGATTTCGCCGTTTTCTCACGGCGAAGACCTGCCTGCCGGGGCGAGCGGAACATACCGGGCGCCTTGCGATTGCCAACGCCGGTTTACCGTACCCGAGGTTTTACAATGGTGTGATGCGTCCCGATCCCTCCCCCGATTCCCCGGCTGATGAGCACCCCGGATTCTCCCCTGCCTCGCGCCCCGATGAGAACCTTCGCGAACAGCTGAGCAGGCTTGTGCCCAAGCTCCCCGGCGACGGCTCGCTGCCCCCGCAAATCACCCATGTGCACCGCATTCCCGCACGTGAAGGGCAGTATTCGCCGTGGCCGCACTGGCTGCACCCGCGCGTCATTGAGGCATTCGAGTCACTGGGCGTGCACGAACCATACACCCACCAGGTGCAGGCGGCACAGGCAGCGCATTGCGCCTTCGAAGCTGCACTCGCCGAAGACGCGCACCGGCTCTCCTTCGGGCGAGCATCCGGGCAGGGGCACGATGAGTCGGACACAACAGCGCGGCACGTGATCGTGGCGACCGGGACCGCATCCGGAAAATCGCTGAGCTACCTCATGCCCACCTTCGATGCCCTCTACCGCGGGGTGCACCGTGAACCGCTCAGCACCACGGCAGCGGATGCAGGTTCCACGGGATTTTATCAGAGAGCGAACGTTCTATATATTTCACCGGCGCGGGCACTCTCAGCCGACCAGCTCAACGCCATCACCGCCTATCATCTTCCCGGGCTCAACGCCGCCACCTATGACGGCGACACCCCGGCGCAGGAGCGGCGGTGGGTGCGCGAACACGCTAATTTTGTGCTCACCACCCCGGATATGCTCAACTACGGAATTCTGGGCAACCACCGGCAATGGGCGAACTTCCTGCGCGGGCTGCGCTATGTGGTGCTTGACGAAGTGCACAGCTACCGCGGCGTGTTCGGCGCGCATATCGCCAATCTGCTGCGCCGCCTACGCCGAGTCTGCGCGCTCTACCGCGTAAATCCGGTGTTTTACGGAGCATCCGCCACGAGCGCGAACCCTGCCGAGTCTTTCGCCAAGCTCATTGGAGTGCCCGAAGAGAGTGTTGACGCGATTACCGCATCGACCGCACCCCGCGGAGAATCCACGGTCATCCTATGGGAACCAGAATTTCTGCCTGATACACAGGTGAGGGATAAACTCGCCGCCGGCGCGAGCACCTTCGACACCCGTTCCGAGGCAGAAAAGCAGGCACCGCAGCGTATCTCCGCTATCGAACAGGGCGCGCAGATGCTCACCGACCTGGTACTCTCACGCACCCGCACGCTTGCCTTCACCCGGTCGCGGCGCGGCGCTGAGCTGATCTCCCAGCGAGCGCAGCGCTACCTTGATGAGACCGAGGCGGGGCTGGCGCATCGGGTGGCGGCATACCGTTCGGGGTATATGCCAGAGGAACGCCGTGAGCTTGAGCATCGGCTGCGCACCGGCGAACTGCTCGGGCTGGCAAGTACCTCTGCGCTTGAGCTGGGTATCGATATTTCCGGGCTGGATGCGGTGCTCGTGGCGGGCTGGCCCGGAACCCGCGCATCCTTTATTCAGCGGATTGGGCGCGCCGGTCGCGGGGGTCAGGATGCGCTCGCCGTGCTTATCGCCGGGGACGATCCGTTGGATACGTACCTGGTGCATCATCCGCAGGCGATTTTCGGGCGGAGCGTGGAGGCTACCGTTTTCGACCCGACGAACCCGTATGTGCTTTCGCCGCATTTGTGCGCTGCCGCGGCGGAGTCGCCGTTGCGTGCCGAGGAGCTTTCGCTATTCGGCGAACATACTGAGGCTCTGCTTAACCGGTTGGTGCAGCAGAATTATCTGCGCCGCAGGGCGGACGGCTGGTATTGGACGCACGCGGAGTCGGCGACGAATCTGGTGGATCTGCGTGCCACCGGCGGTGGTCCCTATCAGCTGATCGATGCCGAGGATGGTTCGCTGATTGGCACGATGGATTCGGCGCAGGCGATGACTCAGGGGCACCCTGGTGCTATCTATATTCACCAGAACGCCCAGTATTTGGTGGAGTCCCTGGATGAAGCGGCGCGCGTTATTCTGCTCTCGCGGGTGTACCCCGATTATTACACGCGGGCGATTGAGGCGACCGAGGTGAAGATTCTGCAGGAAAAGGCGGGTGTGCGGTACGGATTCGACGGCGCTCAGCCCGGTACTGCTGGGCTGACGCTGCATCGCGGGCGGGTTCAGGTGACCGATCAAGTTATGGGATTTCAACGGTTTTCGGTGTACGGCAGTGAGTACCTGGGCGATGAGCCGATGGAGATGCCGCCGAGCATCCTGATGACCGAGGCTATCTGGTTTACCTTTGAACCGAGCTACCTGTTTGCCGCCGGTGTGACCGAACCTGACGCACCCGGCACCCTGCACGCCGCAGAACACGCCGCCATCGGCTTATTACCACTGATTGCAACCTGCGATCGCTGGGATTTAGGCGGACTCTCCACCCTGTACCACACCGATACGGAACGCCCCACTATCTTCGTATACGATGCCGCACCAGGCGGAGCAGGCTTTACCCAGCGCGGATTTGAGGCCGTTCGCACCTGGCTGGGCGCAACCCTGGACGCCATTGATTCCTGCGGATGCGAGAGCGGCTGCCCCTCCTGCGTGCAGTCCCCCAAATGCGGCAACCGCAACGAACCGCTGTCGAAGGCGGGCGCGCAAAACCTACTGCGGGCGATGCTGCACTCACTTGATGAAGCAGAACGGGACAGGCTGTAAAGACTAGAGCATTCCACAAGGTCTGGCTAACACCTCCTATCGGACTCATCAGCTGGAATTTACGGGCTTCCCGGTTCTTCAGCGGTTCGGTCCGAGGGAGTATTCTCGGGGATCTCGTCGCTGGATAATCCCTCATCGGGTGCATCCGCCTCAGAGTCCGGATGCGGTGCCCCGGCGCGCGATGTACCTTGCGCATCACCGAGGAAAGCGAGCGGCCCGTGCACGGCAGAGCTCACCCGAATATCCACGGTTTCGGGGCGGTCCGCGAGGGCGCACCCCACTAGATTGGTGTTATTATCGCGCGCTACCTGAGCGGCAATATCGCAAGGGTCCCCAGGGGTGATGCCGCGCAGCGCATCCGCCGCGGCGAGCGCCGCCAAGTCTGCCGCCTGCGCCGCCCGCCGATTCGCCGCGCTTACCCCGGCAAAACCGATGATGACGGTTGCCAGGATCAGCAAGGCGGCGATAATGCCTACCGCGAGTACGGTGCCGCTCCCCTCCTCCGGGTTTTCGGTCGGCTGCGGTCGATTAGCCGCATCGCACCGCGGTTTGGCAAACGACGGTACGCATGCCTTCCAGATGAAACTGGGCGTGACCATGTTTATTCGCCGCCAACTGTCGTGGCGTTATCCGAGCTGCCCTCAACCCGTGCGATCGCGGTGGCCTGCAGCCTCCAGCCGGTTACCGAGCCGATAACCCCCGGTGCCGCACGCTCCACCTGAACCCGCACCTGCCGCGCCCCCGAAGTTTCTTCCACGGTCTGTACCTGCAGGTTAATGTTGGGGTCTATCCGCGAAACTTCATGCTGTACGGCGGCGAGGTTATCTCCCCGGGCGAAGGCGCGTGCCGCGACTCGCGAGGATTCTTCGAGCCGCGACTGGGCTATTCCCACCGCTGCCGCTGAGAGACAGAGTGCGAGCACCGCGATCACGGCGGGCAGAGCGACCGCGAATTCGGCAGTCACAGCGCCTTCATCACGTGCGCGTAACCGCCAGGTGCGCATCATGCGGTGTATAAGCCTCATAGACGTTCCTTTCGTCGGGTTTGGGCGACTCCCACGGTTTTCACGGGTATTACCGGGTTTAGAAAAGCCCAAAGGTCAGCCCAGAACCGCCCGTTGCAAGGGCATTCTTGACCATATCTACGAGCATGCCGCGAATCTCGTCGGACTTGAGAATGGCGACCAGCAGACCGGCAAAACCGACGGCGGCGAGCATTACGATGCCGTATTCGGCGGTGCTGGCGCCCTCCTCCGGGTCGTTTTCGTCCGCGTATTCAACCTCGTCGGTGGGCGAGGTCGTCTCGTGCAGTTCGGCGGCTTCATCTGTGCGAATTCCCGCGAAGAGTTCTTCGTGTTCGCTCAGGGAACGGCATTCTGCGGCGCATTTATCGAGGGTGCAGCCGGCGGCGAGCGCCTGCGCTAGTTGTTGGGCAAGATGCGGTTCAAGCTGCTGCAGGTACATGTTTGTGTATTCGTCGAGCGCCTGCCCTAAAAGTACGGGGTTCTCTTCCGTGCGGGCATAGGCCTCAAGGCATTCCTGAGTGCTCCGGTGCGCGGTGTGCAGAGCAGGAGAAGAGTGTACAACAGTCATCGTTGTTTCCTTTCATATAGTGTTATTTGATAATTTTTGTGGGTAGATTTGGTGCAACGTACCCCGGGGCGAAGCCCACCGGGTTCAGGCCAGCAGCCCCGGCAGAAGCGAGATCACAATCGGTATGATTCCGCAGCAGATAAAGGCCGGAAGCGAGCACAGTCCCAGCGGCAGAACCAGCGCCACGGCGAGCTTTGCGGATGCGCGCTCTGCCGCCCGGCGCTCTTCAAGCCGGTAGGTTGCCGCGCAGTGCCGCAGCAGTGCCGCGCTGGGTGTTCCAGCCGAATACGCCGGTGCCAGAATCCGAGCCAATTCCCGCAGGAGCGGATGGTCGTACCCGTCCCAGGCGACCTGCCAATCGGCGCTTACCGTTAGGGTCAAGGTGATGTGCTCAAGCGCATCGCTTATCGCTCGTTCTTCATGCGCGAGTGCCCGGCCAAGAGCCTGTAGGGCGCCGGTAAGGCCGAGCCCCGCACGCAATTGCGCGGCAAGAAGCTCAAGCATCAGCGCCGGGTCCAGCGGCTCAGCCTCTGCAGAACCGCTAAACCCTGCCGGTTCTTTCGACGGTTTCCGTTCTCTTCGGCGCCGCCTAGTACCTTGAGCGCGGGCATTCTTCTGCGTGGTTTCCCCAGCCAGCACGGAGCTGCGTTCGGCTCGATGCACAAGCCGAGCCGTCCAGCACCTCCCAAGAAGCGCCAGCGTGATGCCGAAAAAACCAGTCAGCAGGCCGGCCAGCGAACCGGTCAGCGCGCCGACGGGATCTGTTCCCATCAGCCAGCCCATCACTAAGCCGATAAACGGCAGCCACGACAGTATCTTGCCGGTCGTTTTCGGCCCCGTCAGCGCACTTTCTCGCCCGAGAAGAGCATCCAGATGTTCTTCAGCGTGTTCGGCCGCAGCCCGTAGGGTCTGATCCAGGGGCGCGCCGGTGGTTTCGTTCATGCGTAAACACAGGCCGAGTTCGCGGATGCGCTCCCGGCTGTGTGCTCGCCGCGCGTTGAGGGCGCCCAGGGTTGTTCCCGCTGCGAAACCAAGCTGTTCTTCACGGGCCAAAGTGTCTAATAGCTCGTCAATATCGTCTTGGGTTTGCCGGTATGCCCGTTCGCGTCTGCTGCCCGTCAGCCGGTGCAGCGCCCGGCGAAGGAGCGAGGACTTTTCGGGTTCGTTCCTATCAGCATTCCCCGTTTGCCGACTTTGTGCTGCGCCGTCAGCACCAGGCGGATGCCGGGTACGGTTTTCAGCCGTTGCTTCGCGCAGGCTCAGGCCCGCATCCAGGGTTGCAGATATACCGCGCAACGCTTGCGGCCATAGACGCATCTCGGTTGAGGTTGGTGGAGTCGGCGGGATAAGCCTTTGAAACCGTGTCTTTAGCCGAGGCTGTGTTGTGGCGGGCAGATACTCGCCAAATGCCATGCTGTCGCCCGCGTTTTTATGCGCCGTTCTCTGAGACGAACCGGCGGGGTGCGTCTTATGATGCACCATCAGGCTCATAGTTCCTCTCCTTCCCGGCTGCTACGGTCGATTTGTTCCCGTGGTGTGTCTGTATAGGGCAGAACATCAGAATCGGTGCGAACCCCGGGGTCGTATCCATAGGTACATGCGGTCGGTGTAGTCTGCGTTTCGGGGGTTGCCCCGCGGTGTTCGTGTGCGGGCTGCGCGGCTGTCGGGTACGGCTGGGCAGCGTGCCTATCCGGTGAAATCGCGTCCGTGGGAGGGTTCAGCGGTAAGTTTTCCCCGTTACCCTCAGATAGAGTGCCACCCGCCGAATCTTCTGCCGTTGAGCCTTCGCCCGGCAAGAGTTCACCCACAGATCCGAGCTCGCACGGCGTTACCACCAGCGCATCCTGGCGCAGGTCAAGCCGGTAAATTCCAGCGATCCGCCGCACACCCTGCACCTGTTCCAGGTGAATAATGCGGTCAAATGCGGTAGAAGCGTGGAGGGCGACAGTGCGTTCATCCAAACCGGCGAGCGCGCCCAGCGCGGCAAGACGATGCGGCACAGCGAACGCGGAATTCGCATGCAGCGTTGTACCTGCGCCCTGGTGCCCGGTGTTCATGGCGTTAAGCAGGTGCAGGATTTCAGAGCCGCGACACTCCCCCACCATAAGCCGATCGGGTGCCATACGCAGAGCTTGCACCAGCAGGTCTCCCAGCGTGATCTCTCCGGCGCCTTCGGCATTCGCGGCACGGGTTTTGAGGCTCACCGTATGCGGATGCTGCGGGCTCAGTTCCGGGGTATCTTCCAGGATCATGAGGCGTTCCCAGGCTTCGCATTCGCCCAAAAGCGCGTTGAGAAGCGTGGTTTTTCCGGTACCGGTTCCCCCGCTGACGACAAAGTTCTGCCGCCGCGCAATCATGGTGCGCAAGGCTTGCTCGGTCGCCGCATCAAACATGCCGCTTTCGCGGAGCGCGGTAAGTGTCAAACAGTTTTGGGCGGGCAGACGAATAGACAGGTGTGTGTTCTCGACCAGCGGCGGAATGACCGCGTGAATACGCCGACCGGAGTCATCGTGCACGTCGTCTGCCGGATGCGCCGCATCGAGCCTGCCGCCATGCGCCCTAATGAGACGGTTGGCGAGTTGGCGTACCTGCGCCTCGGTCTCAAAGGTGAGGGTTACCGGTTGGGTTTGTCCGTGCGCCTGAACCCACACATCCTGCGGGGAATTCACGTAAATATCGGTGATTCCGGGAATATGTGTGAGGGTTTCAAGCGCACCCAGACCGTAAAGTTCGGCGTGCAAGCAGGACAGCGCCCGCGATACGAGGTCGGGCTCGTTCTCGGCGGGAAACTCGTGGTTTTCGTCCCCGTACATGTCCTCTTCACAGGCCTGCTGCACCGCCAACGTTAGGTCTTTACTCGACCACAATCGGGGATTTTCGCCGTCTGCCGAAGCAGCGGGTGAAGCCTGATCGGTCTCGGCGTGCGGGCTGGGTGGGCGCGCCAGCAGATAGGTGAGGGCATGCCGGGCGATGCGCCGCGCGCGGTGATCCTCAAACACCGGAATAGGGGTGAGCCCCAGGTGTTCTCTCGTCTCGGCTGAAAAATCGGGTGCCATCAGCTCTTGAGGCGGCATGCAGGTGCCAACAATCGAGAGGGTTTCGGGTGGGGCATAGTTTCCACAAGCGACGAAGTCTGTTTGCTCGGGGGCAAACCCGTCGGTGCCTGCTGTCTCGGCGCTACTCGATCTATAAGCGCTACCGGCGCCGCGAGAGAACGCCCGGAAAACGCCGTGTTCTGCCGTTCCGGTTCGAAATACTGCCTGAGGTGAAGGAGGTAAAGCTGCCATACCCCTATTTCACAGGTTTTCGCGCATGCGCACGGCAACCGAGCAGCAGACTGTGGATAACTTCGCCCTATGGGACACTTTTACGGGGTATCCACAGGGCAGGAGGCCATTCCCGTACCATCTCTCCGCCCGCCCAGCGTGCACACCGCGCTTTTATGTCGCTCTATGACGCGCCGCGCCGTGCACTTTGTGCCCGGCTCATCACAGCCCATCACGAAGCGGTTTCAATGCCTTCACCCTATTGTCTTGTCTTCGCGAGACGGTTTATGTACCGGGTTATAAGAAGAAACACCAATGATTCCCGCCCAGCACAAGATAAGTCCACCAATCGCGGCGACAGACATGAACAAGAAGGTCAGCAACAGAGAGATAGAAAGAACCACGGGCAGCATCAACCCGACTCCGTAGAGGGGAGCCCCCAAAGCACCACCGGCGTTCCTTGCGAATTGAACAAACCCGCTTGTCACAGCCTCGCTCCCGCCACTGATCGCATCCTGGAGCCTCACGAAGATCGCGGGCATACCAATGCCAACACCGATGCCCACGAGTGCACCTCCCACAGTCAGCGACCAGATATGAGGCACCAGGCACGTCAGAACACCGATAGTCGCCGTCAGCCACCCGATCACCTCTGTGCGCGCATGATGCGCGCGCAGTCCGCCGATTGCGGAACCGATGCCGCTTCCCGCCACCAGAGGCAATACCAACCACCCTAAAGTCGCGACATCCATATGCAGCGTATGGACCATTAACATGGGCAAATAGGCGGCGGCACCGAAGGCAAGGCTCGACAAACCCGCCGTGCTGATCAATCCTCGTACGAGTACCGGCTCAGCCAGTACAGACAGGAGGCTTCGCGCTTCAACGGGTTCACTCGGCGACCGACTTCCGGGGATGCTCAACGAGAGGGCAAGAGCCACGACAGAGAGAAGAGCAGGACTTGCGAACGCCACACGCCAGCCGAGAACTGAGGTCAGCCAGCCCCCGAGGGGCGCCCCGATCAGTGTCGCAACAACCTGCATTGAGCCCAGCAGACCGATAATCCTGCCAAGACGTTTATCACGCCAGTACCGGGTCACAGCCGCCATGCTCGCGGGCACGATGATGCCAGCGCCAAGACCCTGAATAACCCTGAACATAATGAGCTGCACCATCGACTGAGACTGCGAAGTCAACACTGTAGCCGCTGCATACAGCAGGGTACCCACAACATAAACCTTTCGCGGTCCTTGGCGGTCGGCCCAGCGGCCACTGTTCAGAAGCACTGCGGTGGACGCTAACATATAGGCACCCACAACCCACCCCACGGTGCTGTGACCAGCAAGCTCGGAGGCAATCGTCGGCAAACTGACCGTGATAAAATTCTGCATCAGCGTAGCCGAAGCAGACCCAATGAGCACGGCTGCCAGACACCAGTGACGACGACTCATTTGCCCTCACTCACTTTCGACCGGTGTGACCAGCCCCGTGTTCCCATCGACCCGAATCGCCTGACCCGACGTAATATCCCGCGTACCGGATTGAGTGCCGAGTACAGCGGGAATCCCGACCTCGCGCGCGACGATGGCCGCGTGAGAAAGCGGGCCTCCGGTATCAGCCACCACGGCGGCAGCCACATTGAACAGTGGGGTCCAGGTTGGATCTGTGTACCGGCACACGAGCACTTCGCCCGGTTCCAGCAGCCCGAACTCTTCCGGCCCGTGGATAACCCGTGCCGTGCCCATCGTCACCCCTGGGCTCGCGCCAACCCCTTTGATGCCGTCCGCCTCAGAGCGGTGCTTCCCTCGGTCCCACCACAAGGTTTCAGCGGTTGTGCGCTTCTGCTTTCGGCGCGAAATCTTCTGCTGAAGATCGGAGGATGGTTCTTCTGCAAGCAGCGCAGATTCCACCTCGTCAAACAGCGCATAGGTTACGTCTGAGGGAGTAGTCAAGATACCGCGTTCAACGAGTCGATGTGCGATCTCGTCCATGACCCTACGAGCCTCAACAAACCATTCCTCAATAAGGTACAGAGAGCCTTCACGTGCGACATGCAGAGCCCGCAGCGCGGTGACCGTCTTATCCCAACATTTATGCAGGAACCGTGGCAGTCGGCTGCGCACAAGCTGACGTTTATCGGCCCGATCTGCATCCATGGTGTGCCTGCCACGAATGCCGGCGGCAATCAGTGTGAAAAATGATTCGGGGTTCTCGCCCCAAGACCTGCTTGAATAGGGCAGGTACATGCGCGGTGTGCGCGCCCCAATCCGCGACAGCGTCTGCTGAACCTCTTCGAGAAACTCTGGCCCGTTGGCGTGCTTCGAGAGAGATTCAACCGCGTTATCTGTTTCCACAAGGACGTCGTCGAGAGCAAGATCGCGGGCGCGCTCGCAGAGGCGCGAAATCTCGCGGTCGATATGTGCCGTCACAAAATCGAGGTTCGCGAATAAATCCTCGGTGGTGACGCTTGGGCCGAGCCGCGCAATTTTCATCATTATATCCGCCTCAGCACGTTTGAACATTAGCGGCATGAGGTAGCGCGAGAAGCGAGCGCGCGTAAGCTCAGCTGCCGCATCAACCGCACGGTGGCTCCGCGCAATCAGATCACAGTCGGTTATACTCTCAAGTGCCCGATTATCCGCCTGGAATGCTTCAAGTTCATGTTTCCAATCCAGCGAGTCTGTATTCCAGTCGGGATTCGCCGCCGAAAAGGCCTGTCGAATCGTGCGCGGCAAGTGCGTTACGATGCGCGGCGAAACACGCGGCCACGTTGCGTGAATACTCGCAATCCCGTCATCGCTGATGCGGATAACACGATCAACGGGTGGTGTATCCACGCCGAAAGAACCGAGAACTTGCTGAACTTCCTGCTGTACCTTGCGCACGGGCATGATGTCTAGGGGATACGGTGCGGGATAATGCTCGATCAGGTCATCACGCATCATCTGCAGAATCTTTGACTGTGCAGGTCCGTGTCCCGAGTCGGTGTTCGACAGATTCGATAAAGATGTAATCGGTCGAGTCTGCAAGAGGTAGAGCTCATTGCCGCATATACCCCACTCGATATCTTGGGGTGCGTTGTAATAGGTGGATACCTGCCGCCCGAGAGCGTGGAGCCGTCGAAGATCGGAGTCTGACAGGCATGAAGCCGCGCGATCATTCGGTGGAACCGGGCTTCTCTTAGTCCCGCCAGTGTGGTCGAGGTCGATGCGCGTTTCTTTATCCCCGATGATCGTCTCGACGGCGTGTCCCTGTGAGTCCAGCGTAAATGTATCCGGGTTGACGTGGGCGGCGACGACGGACTCGCCAAGACCGTAGGAGGCGCTGACGAGCATCCGATCCGTCATGCCAGAGATAGGATCTGCCGTAAATAAGACGCCCGCCACGTCTGCAGCAACCATTTCCTGCACCACCACGGCAAGTTCCGCCGATTCGTGGGAGAACCCGGCTTCTGTGCGGTATGCCACCGCCCGATCCGTCCAGAGGGAAGCCCAGCATCGCCTTAGGGCATCGACAACAGAGTCTTCTCCCTGCACACCGAGATAGGTATCCTGCTGCCCCGCGAAACTCGCGCTGTCCAGGTCTTCCGTTGTCGCTGATGAACGTACCGCCACAACCGGCGATCCCAGCGCCCGATAAGCCTCGATGACGGCATCTCGCACGGCACGCGGGACTTCCTGCTTCAGGATCAGCTCTCGTGCAGCGTGAGAGTTCGTACCGGTTGCCTCGTGAATAATATCTTCAGCAATCGGTGCGACGGCTGCCCTGTAGGCGTCGGTTGTCACGCAAAATCCTGGCGGCACATTCAGACCGGCGCGATGCATCGTTATAAGGTTGGCTCCCTTGCCGCCGACGCTGACTACCTGAGCGTCCCCGGAGGGATGACCTCGCCGGAACCAGGATATGAACGCGGTCGTCTCTTGTTCGTGTGGAGCCTTCATCGTCCGATCACCGCCTTAATCGTGCTTCGTGTCGCTCTTTGTCCTGTCTCAACGGCAAAGCGTTTCTCTATTCTTTTAGAATATCTGCCGCAGCGGTGTTTGGACATAGATTGCTGTCATCGAATTCGCCCTGACATGCAGGTTCACGCATAACCGTCTTCGCATATTCGGGGTTCTCTCACCGATAATAGGAATGTGTACATTCTCGTTGTTCCCCTCGATGCGCCCGCCGGCGGTTCGGTCATTCCGCTGGATGCGCATCCCGCGCGTGCCCACATGGTCACGGGAACATCGGGGCATGGTTCCCCATCCTCCCCCGCTTTTTGGGGAGTTTTTCACGTCGAATCTCTCGCCCCGGCGCAACTGACCGGCATGCACACGAAGCTCAATATTCTGCGCGCCGACCGCGTGAGTACCGGGAATCTGCCCGCCTATGTGCGCGAAGTTGAACGCCGCTCTGACCCGCGCATTAACCCCGAGTCGAAGCAACCGCACGCACGCTGGATATGGGCTGACACCCGCACGATTGCGCCTATTCTGCTGCGCAAAGGGGTGCGAGTTCAGCTGTGCCACGATATGCGCCTGGTGCAGCGCATTCTGCTCACCGCGAGCACTCACCCGAGCGGGCATGTTCGTTATGAACCCGTTCTCGACCTGGCGCAGGATACTGTCGAAAAACCTGCGGGTAAGCTGCCCGTCGCACGCCAAATTTCCGGTCAGGGCGAGCTTTTCGGGGACGACTTTTTGACGGCGGCGGAAGAAAATACTGTATCTGGTCATGAGGCGGCGCCCCCAACGCTGACATCGGCAGATACCGAGCTGGTGCACCGGCATCTCGATGAATTTACCGCGCAGCTGCGGGCGATCGCCACCGGTGCGCATCCCGAAAGGCTGCGGTTATTGGCGGCGGCGGAATCGGCAGGGTCCCTGGTCGCGGCAGAAATCGAATACTACGGCATTCCCTTTGATACCGCCGTGCATGATGCCCATTTGACTGAGATTTTGGGCCCGCGCCCGCCTGAAGGCGAGCATCCCGCCAAGCTGATGGAGCTTGCCGAGCAGATTCGTGCCGACCTTTTCGCGCCCCATCTGAATCCAGATTCCCCGCAGGAACTTTTACGCGCGCTTCACGCCGCCGGGGTGAACGTGCCCAGTACCCGCTCCTATGTGCTCAAGGGTTGGGCTGAGGAGACTGCCACGCAGCGGGAACGGCGGTGGGCGCTCATCGAGCCCATCCTCAGGTACAAGAAGCTGTACCGCATCTTTACGGCGAACGGGTGGTCTTGGGCGGATTCCTGGGTGCGCAACGGTCGTTTTCGCCCGCATCTTGAAGTTGGAGGCGCCGCGACCGGGCGGTGGGGTGCATCCGGTGGCGGGGCTCTGCAGCTTCCCGCCGAGATCCGTTCGGCAATTCTAGCTCCCGAAGGCGAGGTTTTTCTCGTTTCTGACGGTTCGCAGATTGAGCCGCGCATCCTGGCGGCGCTCAGCCACGACGAGGCGCTGGCATCGGCGGGCCGCGGCACCGATATGTATGCGGGAATCGCCGAACTCGCCCGGCTTGAGGGCGTGGCGCTCACCGAACGCGCACAGGCTAAGGTGGGGCTTCTCGCCATTATGTACGGCGGGCGCAGCGGAGAAATTGGGGCGCTGCTGCCGCATGTTGCCAAGCTTTTTCCGCGTGCGATGGAGTTTACGGAACGTGCGGCGCGCATCGGCGAGGTGGGCGGGCAGGTCACCACCTTTTTGGGGCGCACCTCACCCACCCCAGATGAACGTTTCAAACGGACGGTCGCAGACCGTTCTACCCCGGCGGCGGAGTCGCGTGCTGTCTCCCTTTCTCGCTCTTACGGGCGTATGACCCGCAACTTTGTGGTGCAGGGAACGGCTGCGGAATGGGCGCTGTGCTGGATGGGCAGGGTGCGTTCGCGTCTGCTAACCGAGACGGTTTTCGGCATGCCTATGCGCACCAAAATTGTCTATTTTCTGCACGATGAGCTGCTGCTGTGCGGCCCCAAGCTTGAGGCGGAGCGTGTCGAGAGGATTCTGCGGGAGTCTGCTGCAGAGGCGGCGCGCCTGCTTTTCGGGACGGTGCCGGTGGAATTCCCGGTCTCGGTGACGGTCACAACCAACTATGCGGAAGGCAAATAGGCCCGCGCCACCTACGCTCGTTTCTCTTCCCTCCCGCGAGCCTTTAGACACCCGCCAACGGCTGCTTACCCAGATGCGGGCGCAGGTTTAAGTACCGAAGCATCCCACGGTACTGTCCAGGTGAGCGCATCAAAAATCTTATCGAGCACGATCGCAGTAAATCCCCACACGGTGAACTCGACCCGCGCATCGCCGACAGAGTGCACGACCTCAAACGCCGGGGTTTTATGGGTTATGCGCCCGCGCTTCACATATGCCGTATGCCGGTTGGCGGGATTGAGCAAATCTCGCACGGGCACCCGCGCAATCAGGGCAGACTCGTTCGTATCGACCACGCCAACCCGCGTGGGTGAAGCCCACCACCCCAGCACCGGGGTCACCCTGAAATCGCTCACGGCAAGCGGCAGGGTCGGCAGCTCCCCCAGAATTTCAACACCCGCAGGGTCAAGCCCGGTCTCTTCCACGGCCTCGCGCAGGGCGGCGATGCGCCCTACCGGAACTCCCTGCTGGCGCGCCAGTTCGTAATCCTCGGGGTCGATTTTGCCGCCCGGGAATGCAGGCTGCCCGGCGTGTGAGCGCAGAGTATCCGCCCGCACCAGAAGCAGAACGTCCAGGTTCTCGCCCACACACTCTGGGCATCCGTCAAAGTCTGCGGATGCACTCGGTTCATCATCGAGTACTCCGAATAGAATGAGCACTGCTGCCTCTTTGGAGAGTGTACTGTTGGGCGCGTACCGCATGAGGGAGTCTATCTTGAAATCGAGTTTTCCTGCGGCAAGGTTCGCGAGTGCATCGCGGGCTTGTTCGGCGGCGGTGTTCAGGGTGTTAGGCACTCAGCGGGTATCCTTCGGCGTGCAGTTGGCGGCGTGTGGCACCGGTGAGGAAGCGCAGGTGCAGGCGTTCACGACCGGGTGCCATTTCATATTTCATGAGTTTACGCGCTTTGGTTTCGTTCGTCTCGCCTTCTCCCCAGGATGGGCACAGATCGGCGATGGGGCAGACCCCGCAGGCGGGTTTGCGGGCGTGGCAGATGCGCCGCCCGTGGTAGACCATGCGGTGTGAGAAGTCGGTCCATTCGCGCGGTTCGATAAGCTCGGCAACGTCGTGTTCGACTTTGACGGGATCGTCTTCGGTGGTGAGTCCCATGCGGCGTGCGAGCCTGCCGAAATGGGTATCGACGGTCAGCCCGGGTACCCCGAAAGCGTTACCGAGTACCACGTTTGCGGTTTTGCGCCCAACTCCTGCCAGTTTCACCAGTTTATCGAGTGTTCCGGGCACTTCTCCGTCGTAGTCGTCTGTGAGCTGGCGGGCGAGTTTGACGATAGATTTCGCTTTGGCGCGGTAGAACCCAAGGGATTGAATATAGGGTTCGACCTCTTCTTCGGTGGCGGCGGCGAGGGCGGGCGCATCCGGGTAGCGGGCGAAGAGCGCCGGGGTTACTTGATTGACGCGCACATCGGTAGTTTGCGCCGAGAGCACTGTGGCGATCAGCAGTTCAAAGGCGTTCGTGAAGTCGAGTTCAGCCACGGCGTAGGGGTAAGTTTCACCCAGGATGCGGTTAATTTTGCGGGCGCGGCGCACGGTGGCAAGGTGACTTTCGGGGGCTTTGGCGAGTGCTTTCGCGCGGCGGCGTGCCGCCTGTGCTGCCTCAAACTCGGGCACGGTGCGGATGCTTAGCAGCTCACGTTCTTCTTCGGTGAGCTGTAGCTCTGGGGCTGTGTCGGTGGTGCTTTTCGGTGCGGATGCGCTCATAGCGCGAGCCTACCGTTTTTTGTCTGCTTTTCCCAGCTAGGGGTACCGAAGTTCGCCGTTACCGCACAGTTTCTGCCGCTTTTGAGCGGGTAAATATGCCACACTAGGGGTATGTCTGCAACGATTTTTGTTCTGAACGGCCCTAATCTGAATCTGCTGGGGCAGCGTCGCCCCGAGGTGTACGGGTACACAACCCTGCACGATATTGAACTGATGGTGCGCGAGCGCGCCGCCCTGCACGGCTTCGATATTGAGTTTATGCAGTCCAATCATGAGGGTGTGCTGGTGGATGAGATTCAGCGTGCACGCACCCGTGGAGCGGCGATTATTATCAATCCGGCGGCGTACACGCACACGTCGGTGGCGCTTCACGATGCGCTGGAGGCCGCCGAGCTGCCCGTCGTCGAGGTTCACCTCTCGAATGTGCACCGACGCGAGGAGTTTAGGCACCATTCGTATGTGTCCCCGCAGGCAACAGCGGTGATCGCCGGGGCAGGCGCCTACGGGTACGTGATGGCGGTAGATTTCTTGGCACAGCATCTAGAGTCGGAGTAGATTTCTGCGTTAATTGAAGCACCCAGATGGGTTACGTTCTGTTCTAGGGGTAGCTACGATTAACCAACCCGCATTTTTCGATTCCACAGCGGGAAGGTGTACCCACCCCTGAAAGACTTCTTAAGGAGGACACATGAAGATCGCTCTTGTAGGTGCCACCGGAACAGCTGGTCGCGCCACCGCTCACGCCGCCCAGCAAGCAGGTCACGAGGTCATTGCTCTCTCTCGTGCCACAGGCATCGATCTGCATACCGGAGAAGGACTAGCTGAGGCTCTGAACGGCGCCCAGGTGGTCATTGACACGTCCAACGCTTTTCCTGCAGACCCCGCGGCCAGCCTGGTTGATACTTTTTCAGACGTTACCAAAACCCTGGAGAAAGCCTGCCAGCATGCTGGGGTACAGCATCTGGTTCACCTTTCCATCTGCAATATTGACCACCCCGCATTCGACGATTTTGACTACTATCTCGCCAAGCGAGCGCAGGAGAAGGTTTTAGAGGACAGTTCCCTTCCGCACTCCATCGTCCGTTCTGCGCAGTGGATGGAGTTCGCTCTTAACCCTGCAGCCGTCACACAGACCGAGACCAACGTGAAGGTTCAAAACTGGCTGATTCAACCCATCGCTGTGGAGACTGTGGCAAAGGTACTCGTTCAAACTGCGACCGAAAGCCCGCGCAACCGGCAGATCGCTGGGCCCGAGCAAATTTGGCTTCCAGAACTGACCCAAACCTACCTGCACGCCATAGGTGATCGTCGAGAAGTAAGCGTTGTAGATCCTGTCTTAGATGCGCTCGCTGAGGGTGTTCTGCTTGCCCCCAAGAATGCAGAGTTACTTGGGCCCACGGTCGCTCAGTGGGCGGAGGAGCAGATACCCACAAACAGGTGACGTATTGGCACAGCATCTAGAGTCGGAGTAGAACCGAGAAGTATCGTCGTAGGGCCACTGCGTCGAGCGGTGGGGCGGGCACACAAAGGTGCCTCACGCATCCAATGGTAAGGATACGTGAGGCACCTTATATCTTGGTTGTCATCGCACGGTTACCCAGCGATAACGTTATGCGTTTATCGTGTTACAGCAGTTAGTTCTTGCAGGTTCCGGTCGCCACGGAAGCGGTGTTGCTGCCGCCAGCCTCAAGCGCCTGCTTCAGGGTGGATGCGGTTATCGCATAACCGGTCTGCCCCGTGCTGCTTTCACCGTCGGGAGCTTTACCGAAGACCACACCCACAACGTTACCGTTTTCGTCAAGAACAGGCCCGCCGGAGTTACCGTGCTGCACATCTGCGGCAAGCTGGTAGACCTGGCGCATCGGGTTAGGCTTACCGGTCTCTACGTCAATGGTCTGGGTATTGCCCACACCCTGCACGGTCGCAGGGAGCGCTTTGAATGGCCCGCCCTGGGGGTAACCCATGAAGGTTACGGTCTCGCCGGGGTTTGCGTTCCTGCCGATCGGCAGCGGGTCCAGGTTCATCCCGGGCACGCGGATAAAGGCAAGATCCTGGGCGGTATCCATATAGACGACCTCGCCCTGCCAGGTGCGCCCGCGCTGATCCCTCACCATAGGCGAGTTCACGCCCGAAAGCACGTGTGCGTTCGTTGCGATAAGCCCATGATCCACCACGAACCCGGAACCGGTTGAAGTGTATCCGCACTGTTCGGCGGCGCCAAGAATCTGCACTACAGAGGCAGATGCGTTATTGAGCGCCTCCGTTTCTACGCCCTGGGTTGGTGCGCTAGTTTCTGGGGCGATCAGCTGGCGCACCTCGGGAATAGTGCCGGATGCGAGCACATCGTTACGAATATTTTCGATACCGTTGCGCAGACCATCCGGGGTGTTCTCGACCATCCATGAGAGGGTCTTTGAGTTGTTCAACGCGGCGTTGAACTGCGGCAGGGGTACGGTGCGCATCGTGAGCGTCAAAACCACGAGCACAAGCGCGCAGGCGGCAACATTGAGCACGCCGCCAAAGAAACGTTCCACGCCTTTAAGCGGGGTTATATCCGTGACGCGGCGCAGGCTACGGCCGCCAATGAGTCCCAACCACTGCCCCAGCGTTAGGCAGAGGATCAGGATACCGATAGCGGTAATCAGCCCCCATTTAGATCCCACAGCCGCAACGGCAAGCGGGATGAGCCACGCGGCGGCGCATACGCCTAGAGCAAGACCGATGAAGGTACCTAGCGTGGTGAAGAAGCCACTGCGCAGACCGGCGATGAAATAAAGCACGAGAATGACAGGAATAATAATGTCAAGGGGGCTAAAAGTTGCTGACATGAGCGTCCTCCTTGGTGAATACTAAAATGCGGTGAATCCGCACGGCGCGTCCGGAAGGCACGCCTGAGCATGAGAGAAGTCGAAGAGTTCGTGCGCTGCTCAAAGCCCTCTCACACTGTACATGCTGATGCTAGAGTGCGAAGCTGTGAATTTCTTAAGTTTTCCCCGTAAGCGCAGAAAACTTTTCCTCCTGGATGTTGTTTTTTAGATGCGGAAATAAAAAATATGAGGTACGCTCAGTATTAGTATTAGTTGAATATGTCACACACCAGCGATGCGGTTCACATCGTATCCGTCTCGCAGATGCGACCGTGTGACGCACAGATTTTCGAGCGAAAGAATCGCCCGCTATCCCACTCAAGGAGTAACTATGGATCTCGATATCCTTCGTCGTTCCCCGCTTTTCGCGACTCTCGATGACGCCGCGTTCAAGCTGCTTACAGACGATATCCAAGAAATTGATTTGTCCCGTAACGCCGTGCTCTTCTACGAGGGCGATCAGGGCGACCAGCTCTTTGCTGTGCTCTCCGGCAAGGTCAAGCTCGGGCGCACCGCCGCAGATGGGCGCGAAAACATGGTTGCACTCATGGGACCCGGTGACGTTTTCGGCGAGATGGCGCTCTTCGACCCATCGCCCCGCTCCACCAATGCCGTAGCGGTTTCCGAAACACGCCTGGCTGCTATCAAGCACGAATCCTTCAAACGTGCACAGCGACAGGATCCCAGCATCTCCGACCAGGTTATCAAAACCCTGGCACGCCGCCTGCGCCATTCCAACGAAGCGCTGGCAGACCTTGTCTTCTCTGACGTCCCCGGTCGCCTCGCTAAGGCTCTCCTCGACCTTGCAGACCGCTTTGGGCGCCCCGCAACCGACGGCATCCTCGTTGCCCACGAACTCACCCAGGAAGAGCTGGCACAGCTTGTCGGTGCATCCCGCGAGACCGTTAATAAGGCACTGGCAGAGTTCGTTTCCCGCGGTTGGATTCGCCTAGAGGCTCGCGCAGTCGTGATTCTCGATTTGCCGCGACTGCGCCAACGCTCGCGCTAAGCTCTCTGACAGCGCACAAAGTCTTTACAGAAAACCGCATCCGATACGTCGTGTTATTCAACGATTTCGGATGCGGTTTTCGTATACCCGCTCCCCTCACATTTACGCAGGCGATAACAGGTGTCCTTTTTTCACGAGGCATCTCCTAGTTAGCAACGTAGACGTGCTGCCGGTTCAGATCCCCACGTTCGGCAATATCGAGTAACGCAGTCGCCATATCCGCCGGGGTAATCATCCAGCCACGAGAAAGCGGCTTGTTGGCATCTAACCGATAAGAGCCTTTAGCTTTCATCGGCTGAATGCGAGGGGCACGCACCGCCGTCCACTGCGCGGTGCTTTCCCACAACACCACGTCCATACGCCGCATATCATCGTAGGTCGCGCCCAAAAAGTGCTGCAGCAGCGGCAACACCACCCAGAGCTTGAAGAGCCCTTGATGAGCCCAATGTTCGGCGACCTCCGAAGAGATCACGACCAAACGTGATACCCCATGCTCTTGCATGGCGTCCAGAAGATTCTTTGTCCCGGCAGAGTAAAGGGTTGTCGGGGTTTTCGAGGTGCCAATCCCTACGGTACTAATGACCGCATCTACGCCTTGAAGCCAGGGTTTGAGGGCATGAGCATCAAGAATATCTACAGCGCCTGTGGTTAGGTTCGGGTGCTCAATCTGAAGATTCTGCGGGTTCCGGGCAAGTGCAACTACCTCATGACCACGCGCAAGCGCCTGTTCCACGACCAAACGACCCACGTTTCCGGTAGCACCAGATACTAAAATTTTCATAGTTTTCGACTTTTGTTAGGGAATAGTGACCACAAGTTTACCGCGCACATGCCCCGTGCCCAGTTCCTTATAGCCGTCACGGATGGAAGTAAGTTTGAACGGGTACACATGCGCTAAGGTCACGTCAATATCTCCCGATGCCACTAGATCGGCGACTTCTTTCAGGTCACCGGGCTGCGCATGCCGCGCCCCCGTAAACTGTGCGCCCTTCATCATCGCCTTCGGTGTAGGAATCAGCGTGCCCATCGCGGGCCCTTTCAGTCCGAGCTCTGCCCCTAACGGGATATAGTCCCCGCCGTAGCAGTCAAGCATTTTCGTAACCGGGGTCGGTGCTGCCTTGAGAATACGCTCCTTCAAACCGTCACCGTATGCAACCGGAATAGCCCCCAGAGAGCGCACAAACTCTGCGTTTTTCTCCGATGCGATACCGATAACTGTTGCTCCCCGATGCACCGCAAGCTGAACCGCCACGGCTCCCACACCGCCGGATGCGGCACTGATAACCAGCACATCCTCGGGTTTCAAATCGATTGCACGGAACGCCCCGCATGCGCTCTCCCCGGCGACGCCCAAGGCTGCGGCAACCTCAAAGTTCAGGTTCTCAGGTTTCGCAACAATATTCTGGGCAGAAGTCACCAGCTTCTCAGCCAGGGAGCCTTCCGTCACGCCGGAGCCGGGAGCGCTGCGCAGGGTTCCCAGTACCGCGTCCCCCACAGCAACATTGTTCACACCGGGGCCGAGGGCATCTATCACGCCTGAAAAATCACGCCCCACACCCTTCGGAAAACGTGCGGGACCGCGGCCAAACCACCAGGACGGGTGACGCAAACGGTTACTCATCTCTGCGACACGAAGCGGCTTATACCCCTCAAAGGTTTTCAGATCTATGGGGTTCAGTCCAACCGCTTTGACCGTCACACGGACTTCACCTTCGCCCGGCGTAGGCTCATCTGTCTCAACCATTTCTAGGACGCTGGGATCGCCATAGGCGTTGTACTGAATTTTGCGAATCATGAGATTTTTCCTTTCACTGTGACTATCTGCCTACAACAAAGGCCGGATTCTCCACACAATGCGGAAAATCCGGCCTTCCAAGTCTTATGAGGGGGCAACAGAGGCCGACTTGAGTGGACCGACTGTGCCAAGCGTTCCTGTTTTAGACGACACCGGCACAACTTCAGTAAACGAAAGCATACACGCGCCGTCATTCTTCACGAGCACGGGTTTCTTCACCTCAACGGTACGACGCTTTGCCAGCCACGATACCCCGGTTTCTGCGGTGGCGAGCGACTCAAGCATGCACATCACGGCGGGAGTCACCAGTTCCTCAAGGGTCTTACCTACCGTATTCGGCTGCCCGATGCGGTCCCCCAGTTCCGAGGTATCCCTACTCTCCATGAGCGTGCGCACATTCACCCAGCTGCCCCACACACCCTTGCCTTCCAGTAGCTTGGCGTTCTGCCCCACGGGAACAACCGTGGTGAAATAGGCGATGTCGTAGCGTTTATGGAAGAAGTCGGGCGACTGCCAGCGCGATACCGGGCGCAGCAGGTCTGTGCGTAGTTTCAGTCCGCATGAGGTTAAGAACTGCCCGAAGCTCTTGTCTTGATCGGCGATTGCCTCACGCTGACTCATCTGTTCTTCACCCGCGCCGCTTTCGGCGACGTTCTGCCCGTCCTCACCGGCAAGAAGCAGACCGGTCTCTTCAAAGGACTCGCGAATAGCAGCGATCACGGTGCGGCGCGCGCAGGTTACGTTTTTGAATTTGAACTTGGCAGACCATTCGTCGGGGGTCGGACCATACCAGGGGGTTGCGTCGTCATCGCCGGGGGTCACGGTACCGCCCGGAAAAGCGACAACGCCCAAGGGTGAGGACCCCGGACGGTAGGTCAGAATGGTTTCAAGACCGTCTTCGCCGTCACGCACAAAGATGACTGACGCCGCTTGGCGAAGCGAGCATGCCCCTCCTGCATCCTCACCGCCTTCGGATACCCATGTTTCGGCGGCGGTGCGCATAAACTCCGGGATTTTATAAAGACGCTGAATCTGCTCGGTGCGTGCGGCGGGCGCAGAAGACCGCCCGGTAAAGATGCGCGGCTTCCGTTCTTCACCAACCACCGGAACTACTCCGGTGTACAGCTTCTGAAAAGGTGTCGTAGTCATGATCCTGAGAATATTAGACGTACTCGACGATGATTTCAACCTCAACTGGAGAGTTCAGCGGAAGCACTGGAACACCGACCGCCGAGCGGGCGTGCGTACCAGCCTCACCAAAGATCTCACCCAACAGTTCGGAGGCGCCGTTGATTACGCCGGGCTGACCGGTAAATTCCGGGTCAGATGCCACGAACCCCACAACCTTCACGACCTTCTTCACCCGGTCAAGATCGCCGATAACGGACTTCACAGCGGCAAGCGCATTCAGCACCGCAATAGCGGCGTACTTCTTGGCGTCCTGAGGGGTCACGAATGTTGAGTCACCCGAATCCGAGACTTTACCGGTAGCGGGCAGCTGACCGCTGACGAATGGAAGCTGCCCGGAGGTATACACATAGTTCCCGCTTACCACGGCGGGTACATAGGCTGCGACAGGGGCTGCGACTTCGGGAAGTTGGTAACCAAGTTCACGGATGCTCAGTTCGTAACGGGATTCAGTCATGGGGTTCTCCAGGGATGTGGTTGGTGGCACGTGCGCCGCATATATGTAGTGTTGTGTAGAAGCATATCGCAAAAGGAACGCTAAACCCGGCAACCGGAGGATTCAGGTTACCGGGCGTGGTGCAAGGCTTTAGCCTTCAACTTTCTCGCGTTTGAGGTAGGCAATGGGGTTACCCTGGGTGGGCGCCACCATGTTGCCTGCGGGGTTCGGTCCGCTGGGTGCGGGTGCACCGGGCAGAACCGCAACGAGTTCCCACCCTTCCTCACCGTAGTTATCAAGGATTGCCTTGGTGGTGTGCACGATCAACGGCACAGTCAAATATTCCCATTTCTTCATAGCTCTAGGGTAGTCCTGTTCCCCAGCTCGAACAAGGTCATTGCACTCTATTGCAGGTTCAACGCTCTAGGCGTAACAAAGGGGCAAAACGTGACGCCGAACGGTCACCTCGTGCACCGGGTACGCCGGTCAGCCCCGCACCGAGTACATAACCCGCGAGATGCCGCGGATTTTGGAGGCATAGACGCGGTTTTTCACGATATAACCAAGGAGGCCCATCCGGCGCGTTGCCCGCGAAGACGGGAAACCGGAAAGTTAAACCTAGAGTTTAACCCTTTTGAGGGATGCGTTCTCAGGTGTATCCGCTAAACTGAATGAATGGCTTCACGAAAAAAATCGCGCGCGCAACGGCGTCGCCCCAGTGACTTTTTGCAGTTTGTGGCGTTCAGCATCATTGCCGGGTTCTTGGTAGCAATTATTGTGGTACCCCCGGCGATAGGTGTTGGCATGGTTGCTAATGCCTCAATGGCGTGGTTCCAGGATCTTCCGGAAGATATTTCAGAAGGTCCTTTCTCACGCCCATCGGTTCTGTATGCCTCTGATGGTAAGACCGAGCTTGCGACCTTCTTCGAGGAAAACCGCACAGAGGTTAAGCTCGATCAGATGTCACCGCATATGCGTGATGCCATTATCTCGGTGGAGGACCGCGACTTCTACAACCACGGTGCCGTATCAGCTATCGGCATTGGTCGTGCGTTCGCGAACAACTTCCTGAACCCGAAAAAGCGTCAGGGTGCATCGACGCTCACGCAGCAGTACGTGAACAACCTGATCGTTGATTCCGATGTGCAGCGCGGCGCGGACCCCACAACCCTGGGTGGGAATAAAGGCTATCTCGATAAGATCAAAGAGATGAAGCTCGCTATCTCGATGGAGCAGAACAAGTCTAAAGACGAGATTCTTGAGGGCTATCTGAACATCGTAAACTTGGGCGGCACCAACTACGGTGTTGAGGCGGCGGCCCAATACTACTGGGGTATTTCCGCGAAGGATCTTTCGGTAGCCCAATCAGCCCTTCTCGCGGGTCTGGTGCAGTCACCGAACACCTATGACCCAACGACGCACCCCGATTTGGCGCGTGAACGCCGCGATGTGGTGCTTAGCACCATGCTTCGTGACGGTAAGATTTCACAGCAAGAATACGATGAAGCCATTGCATCGCCTATTAAACTCAATGTTCATCCGCCAGAGAAGGGCTGTTCTGTTGCGGGCGAAAGCTCATTCTTCTGTAACTACGTGGTGAACTACGTTGCGCTCGACGAATCCTTCGGGTCAACCCCCGAGGAGCGATTGAACCTGCTCAACCGCGGCGGTTTTAAGCTTGTGAGTACGCTCAACCCCGAAGCGCAGAAGATCGCTAAGCAGTCTGTGGAGGCTGTTCAGCCCGGTGCAACCAACACCAACAACGTGAACGCCGCTTTGACCAGTGTGGAGCCTGGCAGCGGTCGCGTGGTGGCGATGGCTCAGAACGCAGAATGGGGTAAACCCAAGGATGCGAATGACCACTCGCAAACCCAGTTCAACTTCAACGTAGATTCGATCTATGGCGGTACCCCCGGGTTCCAGCCGGGCTCGACTTTCAAGCCCGTGGTGCTGTCCCAGTGGATTAACTCTGGTCGAGGTGTCAACGCCCAAATCGATGGTACGGCCCTGTCCTACCCAAGCAACTTTGGGTGGAACGCCCGCTGTTTGGAGGGCGGCAAATACTACTACCGTGACTCCGCCAATGGCTGGTCCTTCAAGAACGCGGTTCAGGGGTACCAAAGCTGGGGTACGGTCGCCTACGGTATTCGCGTTTCGGCTAACTCCTACCTGTACTCAATGGTCAGTAAGCTCGACCTCTGCGATATCAGCGATATGGCAAATAAGCTGCATATGCACGACGGTCTGGGAGAGCAGCTGTACGATCCGGGTCTGCTCAGTGCCAACATTGGTGGTACCAGGTACGGTGCTACCCCGCTGACCATGGCGAGCGCATACGCAACTTTCGCGAGCGAAGGTAAGTACTGTGAGCCGCGCCCACTTGAGAAGATTACTAAGAGTGACGGTTCGACCATGAAGACTTACGAGTCTAAGTGTGAGCAGGCGATCAGCCCGGATATTGCTAACGGTGTGAGCTACGTGCTCAAGGGCGTGCTTGCTTCCGGAGGTTCAGCACCTAAGCGCGCTATCGGTCTGCCGGATGCTTCCGCCGCGAAGACCGGTACGAACGATAACTCCTCGCAGACCTGGATGGTCGGTTACACCCGCGGCCTGGCAACTGCTTCGTGGGTGGGCAGTAACGACTTGGGTTACCGCTCGATGAACGGTATTGCGATTAACGGTCGCGTGCTGGAGTACGTGGACGGTGCGACCTATGCGGGTGCCCAGTGGCAGCAGTTCATGCAGGCCATGGCACCGAAGTACAACACCGAGAAGTTTACCGAGCCCCCGGCATCGGTGACGTCAACAAACGTCAACGGTAAATAAGAGGGCGTACTGAAGAAAGGCACACGATGTGTGAGAACGCATCCGGTGCCCGCGCATCCGTGGCGGCTTCTGAAGCGGCACGTGGTTCGCACTTCACACAGAGTATGGTGAAGTTTGCGGCTGCGGGGCTTGCTTTGGGGGTCGCCACGGCGGCGTATGGGCGCTTCGTCGAATTGAATAATTTTCAGGTGCGCGAGGAAACTCTCGCGGTGCTTCCAGTGGGGTCGCCGAACTTTAGGATTCTGCATATTTCGGATATGCATATGATTCCGGGGCAGCGGGCGAAGACCGAGTTTATGCATTCATTGGCGGGTCTGAACCCGGATTTGGTGGTGAATACGGGCGATAACCTCTCGCATGTGGGCGGGCTTGATCCTCTCCTAGAGGCACTTGACCCTCTCCTGGATTTTCCGGGGGTTTTCGTGCCTGGCTCGAACTGCTATTTTGCCCCGGTGCTGAAGAATCCTGCACGGTATCTGTGGCAAGCGCGCACGCCTCAGGAGATTGAGGAAGGGTCGCGTATGCCGCTTCCGATTGAGCGTATGCATAACGCCTTTGAGTCGCGCGGATGGACGGGGCTTATTAACCGGTACGACGGCATTACGCTGAGCGGGCTGCGCCTGGAATTTTCGGGGGTGGATGATCCGCATCTGCGTTACGATGCGCATCCGGGGTTCTCACCGCAGGCGTTTGAGTCTTCGGATGTGCCGAGTATTCGTGTGGGTGTTGCGCATGCACCGTATATGCGCACTCTGCACAGATTTGTGCAGGATGGTGCCGAACTTATTTTTGCCGGTCACACGCACGGCGGGCAGGTGTGTCTGCCGGGCGGTCGTGCGCTCGTGAGTAACTGTGATTTGCCGCCTTCGCGTGCGAAGGGTGTGAGCTATCAGGACGATGTTCCGGTGCAGGTTTCGGCGGGGTTGGGGACCTCACGGTTCGCGCCGGTGCGACTCTTCTGTCCCCCGGAGGCGGTGCTCGTCACCCTCACGGCAAAGAACGGGTAGGTTTTCTTCCCCCTTCAGATTCCGCGAGCAGGTGGTTTTTGGTCGAGCAGGTAGTATTTTCCTACCTGCTCGGCCAAAAACCACCTGCTCGCGTGTAGAGTGAATACGAAAAGCTTTCTCTGCATCAGTATTTATTACTACCGCATACCACATATTCCAGATACCTCTAGGTGCATACTCCGTCTACAATCTATACAAACCGAAACCTGGCTCTGTTACCCCTCTAGCACTACGACTTTCGTTTGCAAACGAAAAATACTGTAAACTAGGGAGAAATCCCCAAGTATGTATGAGTTAGGAGGTAGCAGTCATGACTGCCCAGCACACTCGAACTTTTGCGGCTGAGCCTCTGCAAGAACAGATTATTCCGTTATCAGAAGAGTTCATCCAAAGCCTCACGGTTCAGGGGACTCTGCCGAATGGGCAAAAGGTTCAAGCCCCTGAACCCGTTGCCGACTTTGTTCGTGCACAATTTCAAGCTATTCTTGCTCACCACGATGTTTCCGTGCAGTTCAGCCCAGAAATTTTAACGACCAGCGAGGCAGCCGCAATTCTGGGACTGTCCCGCCCCACTCTTGCCAAGTGGGCTGATGAAGGACGGATACCTTCGCATAAAGCTGGCACTCACCGCAGGTTCAAACGCGAGGATGTTTTTGCTTTTCGCGAGCAGCGACGTATCGAGAAGAAGCAAGCGCTGCATGATCTCCTTGACTTTCAGAGTGCGCATCCTGAGCTTGATGAGGGCTAGGTTCAATTCGCCATGTTGTATAAGCTACGCCCATCTCAGCGAGTCTTAGTAGATGCGAATATCTTTTTTAGCCAGACTCTAACCGATTGGCTATTCTTCCTACATACCTATCTTCCCGAGTCTTTTACAATTCTATGCACTGAAGATATTCTCGCAGAAGTTCGGTATCACCTGCGCAGATACCACCCTACTGCCAGCAGCAAAACCATTAAGACTAAAATTTCTAAAATCAGAATGTGCATAGATGATTTTGTTGAATTCTCGGGGTCTTCTTCGGGGGTACCTGATATCTACGATCTACACGTACACTCCGCAGCCCTAGACGGACATATTGATGTTCTGCTGACCGAAAACGTTAAAGATTTTCCTTCTCCATCTAAGTACAACGTTTCTACAGCCGACGATTTTTTCATAAAAATTGTTACTGATACACAAGGTTATAAAGAGGTTCTTGAAATCATACAGATGCAAAGAGAATACATGCGGCGAAGACATAAAAGTCTAGATCTAAGCGCATACCTTGAAAGAGCTAACTGCCCCAAATTTGCATCCCTAATTAGAGACCTACAAAGAGATCATCTATCTTCAACACAGGACAAATAGATTTACATTCGTTGCTACCCAGCAGGTTAAACACATCCCATAACCTGCTCGCGTGTAGAGTAAATACCGGAAGACACTCTTCCCTACTACTGCAATGCATTGGAAAGGCCCATGCGATATAACGACTACCAGCAACCTATCGGCGATGCCCTGCCCGACCACCGCGCGGGCGAGACTCCCAGCGTTGATTGTTTACAGGGGCGCTACTGCCGCCTCGAAAAACTTGATGCAAAACGCCACGGCAACGACCTGTACGAGGTCTACGGTCCTGAAGCTCCCGAACAGAGTTTCACTTATTTGTCCTTGAACCCTGTTGCTGACCGAGCAGAGTTAGAGACCCTCCTCATGCGCATGGAGGAATCCACGGATCCGTACTATCTGGCTGTGATAGATCAGGATGGGCGTGCGATTGGTACTTTAGCGCTCATGCGCATCAACCCCGCCCACCGTGTTATCGAGGTGGGTAGTGTGACGTATGGCGAACGTCTAAAACGCACTCGCGCCGCCACAGAGGTGCAGTATCTGCTGGCGCAATACGTGTTTGAGACGCTGCACTATCGCCGCTACGAGTGGAAATGCGATGCACTGAATGAGCCTTCACGCCGCGCAGCCGAGCGCCTAGGCTTCACCTATGAGGGAACGTTCCGCCAAGCCGTCGTGTATAAAGACCGCAACCGCGATACGGCGTGGTATTCAATGCTGGATACCGAGTGGGAGCAGCACAAACACCGGTTGTTGCAATGGCTGGATCCGAAGAATTTTGATGCGCACGGTCAGCAGCGCACCTCCTTGCGAGAGATCGCTTTATAGCCATTAGCCGAAAGGGTACTCTGAGGTATTGTCAGAGCCAAACGGCATGGATACCATGGTATTTTCTCAAGTCGAACGGAAGGGAATACCATGAAAACCCTTGTGATTGTCACGCATCCTAATATCCATGATTCTACGGTCAGCAAAACCTGGGTTCACATGCTGCGCCAGCATCCGGATCGGTTTACCGTGCATGAACTATAAAGCGAGTACCCCGACGGTGTGATTGATGTAGAGCGCGAGCAGGCTCTCGTGGAAGAGCACCAGAACATTGTGCTTCAGTTCCCGGTGTACTGGTTTAACTGCCCGCCGCTTCTGAAACAGTGGTGCGACGAGGTGCTGACGTACGGGTGGGCCTACGGCTCGAAAGGCAAGGCGTTCGAGAATAAGAAACTCGGCATTGCCGTCTCGCTGGGCGCTCCCGCCCCAGAGTACAGTGCGGAAGGCTCCGTCGGGTATACCGTCGCCGAAACCCTGCACCCCTTCGGGCTGACGGCCAACTATATCAGCGCCGATTATCAGCCTCTCTTCGCGTTCCACACCATCGACACCTATGAGAGCTACGATGAAGCCGCTGCCCAGCAAGTGGTAGACAGCGCGGATGACTACCTGGCGCATCTGAACACCTACTACGCCTAGGCTATGGCCGCGCAGCTTGCGGTATCTGAGAATAACACCCACCGGGGGAGAAAAATTATGTTCATCGTATCGTTGAATTACGTCAAAGATCTGGCCGACATTGAGGCACACCTGTCTGACCATGTTGCCTATCTCGACCGCTATTATCGTCAAGGCGTGTTCCTCATGTCGGGGCGTAAACAGCCACGCACGGGCGGCATTATTGTGATGCAGGCAGAGAGCGTGGAGCAGGTGGGACTTATTATCTCCGAAGACCCTTTTCACCACGCTAAAGTGGCGGAATATCAGATAATCGAGTTCATCCCCACCAAAACCGCAGAAGACTTAGCTCAGTACCGTATGAAACTCTAAGTTACTGTATCCGTGAGCAGGTGGTTTTTGGCCGAGCAGGTAGGAAAATACTACCTGCTCGGTCAAAAGCTGCCTGCTCGCGTGCTAGGAGAAGAGGAAACGGGTTAAGCTCACCGATAAGAACGGGACGCTCAGGGCAGAACCGTAGCGGGTGCATCCGGGATGCCGCTCTATAATTAAGAGCACTAACGCTCACACCTTGTAGAAACGTTGAACCGCATCTAAGCAGGAGGAATCGAGCACGACCCGCACACACGCCCCCGGCACTTCTCGACGACGCAATCCCTTCTTGGAAACTGCCCCGGAGCCTATTCCCGCGCCCGTGAACTATGATGCGGGCGAGCGCGCGCCCCTCAAATTCCTGCCGTATATTGCCCCGATTCGGTGGCGCTGGACTATCGGCATGCTGGTTGCTATTGGCGCGGCGATTCTCGAAATTTCTATTCCGCAGATGCTTCGGTTCATTGTCGATGAGCTTGTGCAGAATACGACCGAAGCGGGCGTCTGGATTGGCGGCGGACTAGTACTTTTGATCGGCGCGGGGAACGCATCGTTGGCGTATTGGCGGCGGTGGCTGATCGTGGATCCTACCTCCACGCTTGAAATCCGCATGCGCATGAACTTTTTTGACCGGATTTTGCGGGCGCCGCTGAGCGTTCTTGACCGGTGGTCTTCCGGGCAGCTGCTCACCCGTTCCATGGGTGATTTGGGTACGATTCGCCGGTGGCTTTCGTTTGCGCTGGTGCAGATGACCTCGGTTGTGGTCATGTTCGTAACGGGCGGGTATTTTATGGTGACCGCATCCGCCCCGCTTGCGGTTATTTTTGGGGTGGCTATTCCGGTGCTGGTGCTGTCGCTCATCAGCTATGTGCGCAAATATGAGGCTTATACCCGCGAGATTCAGCGGCTCACCAGCGATCTTTCGACCCGCATTGAGGAGTCTGTGCGCGGTATTCGGGTGGTGAAAGCGCTGGGTCGCTCCCCCGAGCAGATTACTAAGTATACCCGCGATGCCGAACATTTGAATGAGGTGGAGCATCGCCGTGCCATGTTGGTGGCGCGCGTGGGATTTTATCAGCGCGTGATTGTGGGGGCGGTAACGATGCTCGCCCTGCTGGTAGGCGCGCCGCAGGTGGCATCGGGTAGTCTTTCTTTGGGTGCGATGACCGCCTATTTTGCGGTGCTGACGGTGGTGTTGGGGCATGTGCTCCGTTCGACCGCGCTGATGGCATCATATTTGAATTACCGGGTGGCGTTTGAGCGTCACGTTGAGGTGATGGCGGATCCCGGCGATGAACAGGTACGACTAGTTGAGGAGGAGACCGTGGCTTATCCTTCGGGTGGCGCAATTTCTGTGGCGTGTGAGGCGGTGAGCTTCAGCTATGCCGAGCAGGCGAACACTGTAGATGCCGCCGATTCTGATGCGAAGGCACGCGCGCACGAAGATTCCGCTGATACTCAGGCGCGCACGGCTACGGCTGAGGTTCCTGAGGAGCATTCCGGGCAGGATGGGGCTTCAACGGATCACGCCGAGCAGAGCGGTTTGGGCGGTTTTCTGGCGAAGATTCTAGGTTTTGCCAAGGGCTCGCAGGGTCACCAGGACAGTGCCGATTTCGCGCAGGAGTCAGATCCCGATCCTGCGGCGTTCCCGGAGTTACAGACTGATATGCAGGAGCCAAGCCCCGAGCCTACGGAGCAGGAACGCGAATTTGCGCGTGCACAGCAGAAGGCTGCAACCTCCAAAACCCCGTCGGTACTTCACGATATTACGTTTAAAGCTTTTGCGGGCGAGATTTTGGCGCTCGTGGGGGCTACCGGCAGCGGGAAATCAACAATTCTCAACCTGATTCCGCGGTTCTATGAGCCCTCGTCGGGAAAGATTCTGCTGGGCGGTCGCGATGCCGCCGATATGCCGCTGCCCGAGGTACGCGCGCAAATGGCCTCTGTTTTTGAGGAAGCCGTGCTGTTCTCGGGGTCGGTGCGTGAGAACGTCCTGTTAGGGGTGCACGATCTTAGTTCTTCTGAGGAGGCGGATCAGCGTGTGCGTGCCGCCCTCACGATCGCGGCCTGCGATTTCGTGGACGACCTTCCCGAAGGGGTCAATACCATTATTGGCGAAGAGGGGTTGAGCCTCTCGGGTGGTCAGCGGCAGCGGCTTTCTTTGGCGCGTGCCCTGGCGGTTCGCCCGAGCGTGCTGCTGCTTGATGATCCGTTCTCGGCGCTGGACGTTCACACGGAAGAGAAGATTATTGAGGCGCTGCGCACCGGCCACGAAGGACTGGGCGGGGCTACTACCCTGCTGACCGCGCATCGTCCTTCAACGGTAGCGCTTGCCGACCGGGTACTGTTGCTGGAGGATGGCCGTATTACCGCCCAGGGCACCCACACCGAGCTTATGAAGCTGCCACAGTATCGCCGCCTAATGAGTGTGCAGGACGAGGGTTAATGCCCACGCGCCTCGTGCCGAATTCCGACGAACGCACGAACCTGACCCCCGAAGAACGGCGGCAGGCTCGGAAGCGTTCGTACCGTCTACTGCGCGAGATTTTGCGCCCGCATCGGCTGTCCCTGGCGATTTCGGTGGCGGCGGTAATACTTGGGGCGATCGCATCCGCCGTGCAGCCCTGGCTGATTGCGCGCGTGCTTGATACCGCGATTGAACCGCTCACCCGCGGCGACAGCGCCCCGCTTATATTCTTTGTGGTACTTTTTGGGGCGACCGTGCTCGCTAACGGCACCCTGACCTGGGTGAATGTGGTCTATACGGTGAGGGTTTCGCTTGGTGTGCTGTTGAGCCTGCGCACGCGCGTGTTCCAGCATTCGCAGTCGCTGAGCGTCTCGTTCCACGAGTCATATACGTCAGGCCGCGTAATTTCGCGGCTGACAAGCGATATTGATACGATTCGCACCTTCTTAGATAGCGGTATCAGTCAGCTTGCCACAACCCTGCTGGGGATTGCGTTCTCGGTAATCGCCATTTTCCTGTTGGATTGGCGCATCGGTCTGCTTCTGGTGGCTATGACGGTTCCCATCTGGTTGATAACCCGCTGGTTCCGCACCCGCTCAGAAACCGCATTCCGTGCCATGCGTAACGAATCTGCCCAACTGACAAGCCGTTTTGTTGAAACCTACACCGGTATTCGAGCCATTAAGAGTTTCGGTGCAGAGGCGGATGCGCGCGCATCGTACGCCCGCAACGCCGAACGGTACCGGGTTGCGGTCATGGATTCTATCAAGCTCTTCGGCATCTACTCCCCCGTGCTGATTCTGCTGGGCAATATTTTTGTGGCGGCGGCGCTTGTGATTGGTGGGTATGCGGTGCTCGGCGGCACCATGCAGGTGGGCACCCTGCTTGCGCTCATTATTTATGCGAACCGGGTGTTTGAGCCGATTATGACGCTATCCGAGTTTTATAATGTACTCCAGTCGGCGTTTTCGGCGTTGGAGAAGGTTTCCGGGTTCTTAGCGGAGAAGCCACAGATTCAAGACCCGCAGCATCCGGTAAGCCTGCCGCAGTCCCCCGCCGCGCTGGTAGATGCCGAGAGCTCGGCAGAGGCAACCCCGCTGGGTGAGATCGTTCTTGAGGATGCCGCATTCGGTTACACTGCGGGTCAGCACGCGCTCATGCCTACGTCGCTGAGGATTGCACCGGGGCAGACGGTGGCGCTTGTGGGTGAAACCGGTGCCGGGAAGTCTACGATTGCCAAATTAATTGCCCGTTTCTATGACGTTGATACCGGCAGGGTGCTTCTCGACGGCGTAGATGTGCGTTCCCTGACCGACCGGGAGCTGCGCCGAAACGTCGTTATGCTCACTCAGGAAGTCTTTCTGTTCTCAGCCTCGATTGCCGAGAACATTCGTTTGGGCAACCCGCAGGCGACCGACGACCAGGTTCGCCGGGCGGCGCAGGCTGTCGGCGCGGATGAGTTTATTCAGACCCTCCCGCAGGGGTACGGCACGATGCTCGGGCGCGGCGGTGTGAACCTTTCAACCGGGCAGCGTCAGCTTGTGTCTTTTGCCCGCGTTTTCTTGGCGAATCCGCGGGTACTGATTTTGGATGAGGCTACCGCATCCCTCGATATTCCCAGCGAACGTGCGGTGCAGCGGGCGCTCAATGCCTTGTTGGCGGGGCGTACCGCCGTGGTGATTGCGCATCGTCTTTCGACTGTGCTGAGTGCGGACCGGGTGCTGGTTGTTTCTGCGGGGTCTATTGTTGAGGATGGTTCACCGCAGGAGCTGATTGCCGCCGGTGGCGAGTTTGCCGCAATGTACACCTCGTGGGAGGATGCGCGGCAGGATTCAGGCTTCCCCAGTGCCTAACTCTTATGCGCACGTTTACCTATTGTGATACGTGCATGAGAGCCCTAAACGTCATAGTTCTTAGCTGTAACCGCCTGAGTAGACACGGCAAAATTTTTTGTGGATGATAAAGGTGTCTTGCCGCTTCGTAGAGCGTGCAGATACTCATTCACTTAAACCCTTATAACCTCATGGAGGAAAATATGTCACGCAATGATGCGAGGAAGTTTCTGGCTCAGGGCACCGCTTCTGCACTCACTCTTGCTCTTGGCCTGACCTTTGCTGCTCAGCCTGCTTTTGCGGAAACTGCGAAGGCGGCGGATTCTGCGCCGAGCGCATCCGCAGCCCCCAGCGCACCGGCAGCTGAGACGAACCCCGGGCTCTCGGTAGATCCGACTCCTGCGGCGCCTGTAGTCGCACCGGCTCCGAGTGACGGCCCGTCTCCGGAGGCTCCCGCACCTGCACCGAGCGAAAAGCCAGCGGCGGTGGTCTTCAAGGATGTTCCCCAGACCCATATGTTCTATCAGGAGATCACGTGGCTGGGAGAGACCGGTATTTCGACGGGCTGGCCCGATGGCACCTTCCGCCCGTCCCAGAATATTGAGCGCGCCGCAATTGCCGCATACTTCTACCGTATGGCTGGCTCACCCGATGTTGTTCTGCCCAAGCAGTCGCCGTTCACCGACGTTGCTCCGAGCGATCCCTTCTACAAGGAGATCGTGTGGATGCACCAGCAGCACATCACGACAGGCTGGTCGGATGGCACGTTCCGCCCGCACGATTCCGTTACTCGTGAGGCTCTGGCGGCGTTCTTCTACCGTGCCGCTAATATGAACGACGATGCGGCACCGGCTCAGGATCCCTTTACGGATGTGACCTCGGCGAACCCGTTCTACCGCGAAATCTCGTGGTTTAAGGCTCAGAAGATCACGACCGGCTGGCCCGACGGCACCTTCCGCCCGCATGAGCCTGTTACTCGTGAAGCGACTGCCGCGTTTGTGTTCCGCTTCGCCAAGATCTAAGCGGGTAATCTTGTACAGCCGCTGCGGGAAACACTAAGCATTTCTCTCAGGCGTCGCGTGTGCTTCCGCGTTTTTAGTGCATCAAGCAGAAGGCGGAAGCACACGCACAAGACACCGCGCCTATTCCCCTGGAAATGCAGGGTTTAC
>ERZ1036435.41-NODE-41-length-116168-cov-37.585344_pt1 | contig 116168 bp, 90 predicted proteins | sample MGYA00514223_ERZ1036435 | MGnify/ENA primary metagenome ERZ1036435 (study PRJEB33795, sample SAMN09464927) | human gut metagenome | host: Homo sapiens | place: USA: Stanford, California | collected 2016-08 | study: EMG produced TPA metagenomics assembly of the...
TTCAGACATTATCGTTGCTTAATATAATAAAGTAAAAGCTCAACGAGCTGAAAATCATCAAAAAAAATATAAAAAAGACAATTTCTACATTATTTCAATAGAAATTGTCTTTATTTACTTATCCTGGAACTTTCTGTCCCAGCCACTCTTTTAATAATTACAAAATTTTTAAATACTATGTTTTGTTATAGAGATGTTGGTATGTTTTACAGTTTTGAAAAAAGATTATACGTAGCCATTAACAAAGTGACCGATTAAACTTAAGAGTCCTACTAAAAAAAGGCATACACCGGGTATAAACATTTTTTCCTTAGCATCTATCGGTTTTGAATGATAGATAATTTGACTTAAAACAATAAGCACAACACCAATAATCATAGCGATGATTGATATGGTAAACATAAATAGTCCTCCTTCGGTGATGAGCAACTTTACATTTTATGAAGAAAAAATCTACTTACTTATACTATTCCCATTTTAACCTTTTTATAGTTGTTTTAAAGTGAAATTTTTTAAAAAGTATGAAATTGATTTAAAAAAAGATATTTTGTTTATGAAAAGTAAATTGAATGAGAGATTGGAAATGAAAAACAGAGACTGTGGAAGTATGAAAGTATATAAAAAGAGTAGAACAGAATTCAATTTGAATTCATTATTCTACTCTTTAATCTTGTATAGAAACATTTGCTAAGAATTAGTTGTACGATTACAAGTTTTATTGCGCTGTAACATCTAACTGAACGTCAATGTTACCACGTGTCGCTTTTGAGTATGGACAGAATTGATGTGCTTGCTCCACAAATTTCTCAGCATCTTGTTGGGACATATTTTCAAGTGTGACTTTAATATCTGCGCCGAGTTTAAAACCATTGTCAGTATCATCTTTAAGTAATTCAATAGTGATTTCAACTTCTGGGTTGGCATCACTTATTTTATTTTGAGATAAGATTAATGATAGCGCGCTATTAAAGCATGCACTATATCCAGCAGCAAATAATTGTTCAGGATTAGTATCGTTGCCTCCTTGACCACCCATTTCCTTAGGTGTTGCAAGGTTTTGAACAAATGTATTATCTGGACTAAAAACGCGACCATCACGTCCACCATTTGAAATCATTGTAGTTGAGTAAATAGAATTTGCCATTATAAAAACTCCTTGTTTTTGAATTACACTTAACTTAATATATTAATTAAATAATTAAGTGTGTAAAGAAGTGTAATACCAAATTACTAATAATTACAAGAAATTTGTTTTTTAAATTTGTTATTTTAGGTTCATTATCTACAAATCTATGAAATTATGTATTATAATGTGATATGTATATTTTTGATTAAATCATATAAATCTATTTAAAGAATAATACAGGTAACTTTATTAAAGGAGTATGTGTAAATGAAGAGAACAGATAAAATTGGTGTCTACCTCAAGCTGTCATGTTCTGCGTTGTTACTTAGTGGTTCGCTGGTTGGTTATGGCTTCACAAAAGATGCTTTTGCAGATTCAGAAAGTACATCATCAAATGTTGAAAATACTTCTAATAGTAACTCCATCGCTGACAAAATCCAACAAGCTAAAGATGATATTAAAGATTTGAAAGAACTTTCTGACGCAGATATCAAAAGTTTTGAAGAACGTTTAGATAAAGTCGATAATCAATCAAGTATTGACCGTATTATAAATGATGCAAAAGATAAAAATAATCATTTAAAATCGACAGACTCTAGTGCCACATCATCAAAAACTGAAGATGACGATACATCTGAAAAAGATAATGATGATATGACTAAAGACTTAGATAAAATACTGTCGGATTTAGATTCAATTGCTAAAAATGTTGATAACCGTCAACAAGGTGAAAATAGTGCTTCTAAACCTAGTGACTCAACAACCGATGAAAAAGATGATTCAAATAATAAAGTACACGATACAAATGCTAGTACACGCAATGCAACTACTGATGATTCTGAAGAGTCGGTTATTGATAAATTAGATAAAATCCAACAAGATTTTAAGTCTGACTCTAATAATAAGCTTTCTGAACAAAGCGATCAGCAAGCATCACCATCTAATAAAAACGAAAATAACAAAGAAGAATCTAGTACGACAACAAATCAATCCGATAGTGATAGTAAAGACGATAAAAGTAATGATGGTCGTCGCTCAACATTAGAACGTATAGCATCAGATACTGATCAAATTAGGGATTCAAAAGATCAACATGTCACAGATGAAAAACAAGATATACAAGCAATTACACGTTCACTACAAGGTAGTGATAAGATTGAAAAAGCACTTGCTAAGGTACAATCTGACAATCAACCACTAGATTCTAATTATATAAATAATAAATTAATGAATTTAAGATCACTAGATACAAAAGTAGAGGATAATAACACTTTATCTGATGATAAGAAACAAGCGCTTAAACAAGAAATTGATAAAACTAAGCAAAGTATTGACCGACAAAGAAATATTATTATAGATCAACTCAATGGTGCTAGTAATAAAAAACAAGCAACCGAAGATATCTTAAATAGTGTTTTCAGCAAAAATGAAGTAGAAGACATAATGAAACGTATTAAAACAAATGGCCGAAGTAATGAAGATATCGCTAATCAAATTGCCAAGCAAATTGATGGTCTTGCATTAACTTCTAGTGATGATATTTTAAAATCAATGTTAGATCAATCTAAAGATAAAGAAAGTTTAATTAAACAATTGTTGACGACACGACTTGGTAATGATGAAGCAGATCGTATTGCTAAAAAATTGTTAAGCCAAAACTTGTCGAATTCTCAAATCGTAGAACAATTAAAACGTCATTTCAATAGTCAAGGAACAGCTACAGCTGATGATATATTGAATGGTGTGATTAATGATGCTAAAGACAAAAGACAAGCGATTGAAACAATATTACAAACCCGTATCAATAAAGACAAAGCTAAAATTATCGCCGATGTTATTGCGCGTGTACAAAAGGACAAATCAGATATCATGGATCTCATTCACTCTGCGATTGAAGGCAAGGCAAATGATTTATTAGATATAGAAAAACGAGCAAAACAAGCTAAGAAAGATTTAGAATATATTTTAGATCCTATAAAGAATAGACCATCCTTGTTAGATCGTATTAACAAAGGTGTCGGTGATTCTAATTCAATATTTGATAGACCAAGTTTACTTGATAAACTTCACTCAAGAGGATCTATTCTTGATAAATTAGATCATTCGGCACCGGAGAATGGATTATCTTTAGATAATAAAGGTGGCCTTTTAAGTGATTTATTTGACGACGATGGTAATATCTCATTACCAGCGACAGGTGAAGTCATCAAACAACATTGGATACCAGTGGCTGTTGTACTCATGTCATTAGGTGGAGCGCTCATCTTTATGGCGCGTAGAAAAAAACACCAAAATTAATTTAAAAATTCTATATAGTAATAGGCATCATCAATCTTATGTGTAGTTAAACTATTTCACAGTTAGTGATTGAGTTGGTGCAACGCTTACTCAAAGTTTATAACAAGAGTCAGTATAAAAGAGTAGGACTAAGAATTTAAAATCAATTCTGTCCTACTCTTTTTTGACATGCAATAATGATTGATATATATAATGAATAATATACTTTTAGAAATCACTTGAGTAAATTATAAAAATGGACTTTTCAATGTAAAGTTACTCTAATATAGTTATTGAATATAAATAAGCACAAAGATGTATTATAAATTTGAATACATCTATGTGCTATTATTTTGTGGATGGTACCTCAAATAATTTTAAATTTTTACTATTTACCTTTAATGTAATCTAAATCTTGAGCATCTTCTGCATCAATAGTTCTGAATGAAATGACACCTAATCCTTTAACATTTGATTCAGAAATAACAATTGAACCGTCGTCATTAACTTTTTCAACGAAAGCAACATGACCATACTGTGTATCAGCACCTAATTGTCCAGCTTCAAACACAACTGCAGTATGATTTTTAGGTGTGTGCGTTACCGTATAGCCTTCACTTTCAGCACGATTATTCCAATTATGAGCATCACCTAAGTCACCAGAAATGGATGCATCAAATTGATTCATACGGTGGTACACATACCAAGTACATTGGCCATGTGGGTAAGGTGATGTACCGGAAGTTTCAGTAAATGGTTTGAAGTCATTACCAGAGACATCCGTACCTATTGATTTGTTGTATTTCTTCATGTTAGGCATTTTTTCTTTGTCAAAAGATGTTAAATGATAATGTTTAATAATACTATTTAATTTTTTAGAATAATTAGGATCTGTGGCGTATGAGCGTGACAGATGTGAAGTAGCATCTTTATATGATAGAGCTTCACTCTTCCAAGTTGGTTTATAAATTGACGGATTACCATCGATACCATGTTTGATTAAATCTGCATAATCTTCAAGAGATTGTTTAGTACTTGGGTATTTACGGAAACCTGATTGGATACTGAACATATGATTACTGCTATCAGCTTCTAAAGTATTAAAAGTTACAGATTGTCCTTTGTAGTCACCTTTGATTCCAAACAAGTTATGATTTGGTGATTGTGCAAGTGAACTTTTTCCAGAGTCAGATTCTAAAATAGCTTGAGCAATCATAACTGATGCATATATATCTTGGTCTTTTCCAATCTGATGCGCATCTTTAGCAATTGATTGAATGAAATCACGTGTGTCTTGACTGTCAACAACATTAAATGAATCAGAAGATAAGTCACCATTGTCTAATTCAGGTAGTTGTTGGAAAAGACTTGTTGAACGTGTATTTGAGCGTTTAATGTCATCCTCAAATGATTGTGCAGGTTTTGATTGATGTTTTAATTCATCATCTGTTGGTAATTGTGGATTTTTGTCGGCATTATCACTTTGAGATGTTTTAGTGTGACTTGTATTCTTGCTCTTATTGTAATCTTTTTCTGTTTTCTTAGCGTCCTGACTATATTCATCTAATATAGAGTCTAATGCTGAATCTGTAATACTAGAATATTTCTTGTTATGTTCTGAGCTATCATCATTCGCTTGAGTTTGTTGTTGCTCAGAAGAAGATTGATTTTTGTTTGTATCTACGTCTTCGCCTTCTTGATCTTCTTTATCCATTTCTCCAAGTAAATCACTGACGTCAGAATCGGCTTGATGGTTAGTTGTCTTTTCTTTTTCATCGTTTGATGATTCTTGATCTTGTTTAGCAGACGACTGTGATGGTTCTTGATGTTGTGATGGTTGTTTTGCCTGATCTGCTTGGTCTACTTGATCTTTTTCGTCATTAGAAGAATGGCTTGTCTTTTGTGGCTGTTCGTAATCTGTTATATCAGAATCAAAATCAAATAAATTTTGGATGAGTGACGTTAAACTAAAACTGTCTTCGTATTTATTCGGTTCCCAGTATTTAGAAAAATCTACTGACTGAGACTTAAAATTATCATAAAGTTGATCAACTAAATTATCATCTTTCATTTTATAGTTACGATGTGTTGAGTCAGCTGATAATGGTTTATTAGAGTCTTTGTCCTTGCTGTCAGAAGTGCTTTTTTTATCATCAGAATCGTGTTTAGAATCATCGTTGTTAAATTCATCTTTTTCAGATTGTTTTGATGTTTCTTTTTGTGATTGATGTTGTTCCATTTTATCTGAATTTGTATTTTTATTAGATGAATCTTCAGCAAAAGCTGTTTGTGTAGCGAAGGTTGGCGTGATAAGCGCCGTCGATAGTAAATATACTAAAAATTTATTTTTCTTCATCTTATGTGTGCTCCCTTAAAAATTATTTTTAGTTATTGTCATAACAAATGAGAATTTGATATAATTTATCTTATGGTTTATATAGTTGACAAGTATCAACAAAAATGAATTACGCCTTAATACAAATATTATACTAATCAACATTAGAAAAATAAATCCATTTAATCAAATTTTAATATAATATGTGTATCATCTTTACGTAAGCAAAAAAATATGCACATTTAAGTAATCATCTGTACGGAAATGTATTACAATAAAAAAGAATAATGATAATTAGGAGTGTGAAAATGAAAAACGCACTAAAACTTTTTATCACGGATTTAAAAAGAGTTGCTAAAACACCAGGTGTATGGGTCATCTTAGCTGGTTTAGCAATTCTTCCTTCATTCTATGCATGGTTTAACCTCTGGGCTATGTGGGATCCGTATGGTCATACAGGACATATCAAAGTTGCCGTAGTGAATGAAGACCAAGGTGAAAAAGTTCGTGGTAAGAATATTAATGTAGGAAATAAAATGGTCAAAACTTTAAAAAAGAATGATAGTTTTGACTGGCAATTTGTGAGTAGAGAAAAAGCCGACCATGAAATTAAGATGGGAAAATATTATGCAGGTATTTACATACCGAAGAAATTTACACATGAAATCACTGGTACTTTAAGAAAACATCCTCAAAAGGCGGATATAGATTTTAAAGTAAATCAGAAGATTAATGCCGTAGCAGCTAAGTTAACCGATACGGGATCGTCGTTTGTGATTGATAAAGCAAATAAACAATTTAACAAAACCGTAGCAACCGCTTTACTTTCTGAAGCTAATAAAGTCGGACTATCAATTGAAGATAATGTACCTACAATCAATAAAATTAAGAGTGCTGTATATCAAGCTAATAATTCATTGCCTAAAATTAATCAATTTGCAGACAAGATTATTGAACTAAATAAACATCAAGACGATTTGGATGCTTATGCTAATCAATTTAGAAGTTTAGGAAAGTATAAAGGGAATGTATTAGACGCTCAAGAAAAACTTAATGCTGTTAATTCGTCTATTCCGGCGCTTAATGAAAGGGCTAAATTGATACTTGCACTTGATAGCTACATGCCTAATATTGAAAGAATTTTAAATGTTGCTGCTAATGACGTTCCAGCACAATTTCCTAGAATCAATAGGGGTGTCGATATTGCAAGTGAAGGTATTGATGCAGCGAGTGGTCAGTTAAATGATGCAAAAGGTTATTTGACTCAAGCTAAAGCGAGAGTGGGAGACTATCAAGAAGCAGCTGGCCGCGCTCAAGATGTGAACAACCAAGCAAATCAAAATCTAAGAAATCAAACATCAACTACACCCCAAAGCGCTATAAAGTCATCGCATTCGGAAGGGAAGAGTCATTCAAGTATTAAAACAGTACCTGTGAGTCAATCAGGTGAGAATCAACCCGTTTATGGTGATAACATTTTATCTAACAGTGATGTAAAATCAATGAATACAGCTTTAACAGAAGCTTTATTATCATTATCTAATCAAACAGATCAACAAGCACAAGCTACCCAACAAGACATTAAGTCATTAAAAAATATAGCATATGGTGTTATCGCTTCAGATAAACCATCAGAGTTTAAAGAACCATTAAAAAATATAAAATCACGCTTAGAAAACGCATCTAAGTATAATCAACAATTTATAGATATCTTGTCAGAGTTGGAAAAAAGTGAACATGTTGATCTATCTAATGAAATTAAGCAAGTGAAAGAAGCAAACAATAGCATTAATGATAATTTAAAAAGTACTAATCAATTAATAGATGCATTGTCAAATGGTAGCTCCGGACAATTAGAAGCAGTCAATGTATTACGTGACTTACCTAACTTAAATAAAAGGTTAGATACATTACGAAATTACATTAAAAAAGAACTTAATCGTAATTTACTAGCTGTTTCTAATGAGATTACTGATCAACTTAATAAAGGTCAAAATACATTATCGACAATCCAATCTAAATTAAATACTATTAACCGAGTGATTAACGCTGGTCAAGATATTTTAAATAGCGGTAAAAAGAGAATTGATACGATTCAAACTGCATTGCCAGCAATCGAAAACGCATATATAAATGCAATGCGAACTGCACAAGCTTACTTCCCAACAGCTAAAAAAGATGTCGCGAAAGCTGCAGACTTTGTACGTAATGACTTGCCTGGATTAGAGAGAGAATTAGCTAATGTAACACAGTCTGTAAACCAAAAAATACCATCTTTATTTAGTCGTTATGATAATGCTGTAGATTTATTAAACGAGAAACAGCCTCAAGCAAAAGAAGCACTTGCTTCGCTTGCCGATTTCTCAGAAAATAAATTGCCAGATGTTGAGAAAGACTTGAAAAAAGCAAATAAAATCTTCAAAAAGTTAGATAAAGATGATGCTGTAGATAAGCTAATAGATACATTGAAAAATGATTTGAAGAAACAGGCAGATATTGTTGCTAACCCTATTAATAAAAAAACGACAGATGTGTTCCCAGTAAAAGACTATGGTTCTGGTATGACGCCGTTCTATACTGCATTGTCTATTTGGGTTGGAGGATTATTAATGGTCAGCTTATTATCTGTAGATAACAAACATGAACACTTACAACCTATTATGACGAAGAGACAAGTGTATCTTGGTAAATCTGGTTTCTTTTTCTTATTAGGTATCATACAGGCATTAATAGTATCTATCGGTGATTTAGTTATCCTTAAAGCATCGATAGAATCACCGATATTATTTGTCTCTATTGCCGTGTTTAGTTCTCTCGTATTTAATTCGATTATTTACACATCTGTATCATTGTTAGGTAACCCTGGTAAGGCTGTTGCTATTATCTTACTTGTGTTACAAATTGCTGGTGGAGGAGGTACATTCCCAATTCAAACAACGCCAGAATTCTTCCAAGCGATATCTCCATATTTACCATTCACGTATTCTATCGACGCATTACGTGAAACAGTTGGAGGTATAGTTCCAGAGATACTGATTACGAAAGTGATCATTTTAGGTTTATTCGGAATCGGATTCATGGTTGTAGGTTATTGCTTGAAACCTGTGACTGACCCTATTATCCGTAAAATTGCTGAAAAAGCTGATGAAAGTAAAGTAACTGAATAAGGATCAACGATTTTACTTAATTAATGTTAGAACAGTACGATTTAAAATGATACTTACAGGAAAACATGTTGTATTGTTCTTATCTTAGAAAGATAAATTAAAAAACGGTTATTCACCTTAACAAAAGGTGGATAACCGTTTTTGTTTATCCTAAATTTAACAGTGACAGATTTTATTGCTATAGAAACAGGCACTGTTGTAATTATCGATGCTTCTCTTATATGAAAGAAAAATATATGATTAAGTCAGTTCAAGCAACATGATGTTTTATTCAATTGATTTAAATTAAAAATTGATGCAACCCGTTTATTTAATATGCCTCATCTTTACTAAAACTGACTATTAAATCCATATTACCAACAAATTTAATATATTGATCTTCAGAAGTTAAAATAAAATGATCGCCCTTATCGATTTTATATACTTTGTTATTGATTGAAACTTGCCCGTGGCCGTTAATCATTGACACTAGGCAATAAGTGTGTGGTTTTTGAAAATCTAATATGTCTTTGATAGACCATTCTTCAACCGTAAAGAAATGATTGGCAACAAATTGAGTGTGACAATTGCCATTTATCATTTCAGTCTTAGGTGTTGTATTAGGTTCAGTTGTAGTGATATCAATAACATCTTTACTTTGGTTTAAATGTAATTCACGCGTATGACCATTTTTATCTTTTCTGTCATAATCGTATATACGATATGTTGTATCTGAAGATTGTTGAGTTTCCAAAATGAGGATTCCGGAACCAATAGCATGAACTGTACCGGCTGGTACATAAAAGAAATCACCCGGTTTAACAGGTACATGTTTAAATAAATAGTCGAATTGATGATGATCAATCATATGTTCAAGTTCATTTTTACTTGTAGCATTAACACCATAGATTATTTCAGCACCAGGTTGAGCGTCTAAAATATACCAACATTCAGTTTTACCGTATTCGCCTTCATGTTTAAGCGCATATTCATCATCAGGATGTACTTGTACTGACAAACAATCATGTGCATCTAAAATTTTAGTGAGAAGTGGAAAATCTTTACGTGAGTCATTTCCGAAAAGTGCTTTATCTTCGTCCCAAACTTGTTTTAAAGATTTCCCCTTATGTTTTCCGTTGAGAATTGTGTTAGGACCGTTTTTATGTGCGGAAATTGCCCAGCATTCGCCGGTAGAATTATTCGGAATATCGTAGCCAAATTGAGTGAGATTGGTGCCACCCCATAAACGTTCTTGAAATACGGGTTGAAGAAAAAGTACCATTTGTCATACGCTCCTTTATATCTCTTTTAAAATATTAAATATTTCATCACGACTTTGAGCATGAATTAACTCATCACGCGTATTATCTTTCATGAGCGTTCGTGATAACCGTTGTAGCAGTTTTAAATGTGTATCGTTATTATCATTGGGAACTGCAATAAGAAAAATGAGCTGAGGATTTGATTCATCTAGACTTTCCCACTCTACACCTGCTTTATGATTTAATACAGCGACGATAGGACGTTTAACTGCATGAGATTTAGCATGTGGTATTGCAACGTTCATTCCGATAGCAGTTGTTGACTCAGCCTCTCGTTTAAGGATTGCGGTTCTTACCTCTTCTATATTCGTAATGTAATGACGATGGCATAACTTAGTAAGTAATCTATCAATAGCTTGATCTCTTGTCATTGGTTCCTTGGTAATTTCAATGAGTGATTTATCGAACACCATATGATGTGAGAGTTGTTTGCTGTGATTAATAGATTGGTCATCAGAAAATACATTTTCAGTTCCAACAGAAGTATCATTTCCATTATTGCTTTTTGCTATAGCAGGGGTGTGACGCTTAAATAACAAGACTGTGAACATGGTTACTAAGCTTCCAACGACAACAGCTATAAAGAACCATAAAATATTACTTATTCCACCTAGTACAGCGACAATAGGACCTCCATGAGCAACTTTATCACCGACACCTCCAACCGCCGCTATTACTGAAGCAATCATCGCGCCAATCATATTGGCTGGAATGATTCTTAGAGGATCTTGTGCAGCAAAAGGGATTGCCCCTTCAGTAATACCAAATAATCCCATCGTAAATGATGCCTTACCCATTTCTTGTTCTGCTTTATTGAATTGGTGTTTACGAACAAATGTAGCTAAACCTAAACCAATCGGTGGTGTACATACTGCTACAGCAACCATTCCCATCACAGTGTAGTTGCCTTCAGTAATTAATGCAGAACCGAATAAGAATGCTACTTTGTTTACTGGACCTCCCATATCAAAAGCAATCATCGCGCCAATAATAAGAGCAAGAATAATGATGTTAGCACCTTGCATTCCTTTTAACCATGATGTTAATGCACCAAATATATTTGAAATTGGTGTGCCTATTACAAATATAAAAATGAGACCAACTATTAAAGAAGATAGAATAGGTATAATAATAATAGGCATAATAGGAGCCATAGCTTTAGGAACTTTAATCTGTTTAATCCATTTTGCAATATAGCCCGCTAAGAAACCTGCGACGATACCACCAAGGAAACCGGCTCCTGCTTCACTTCCATATAAACTACCATCAGCAGCAATGGCACCACCAATCATACCTGGAACAAGACCAGGCTTATCAGCAATACTCACCGCGATATAACCAGCAAGGATGGGAACCATGAATTTAAACGATAAACTACCAATATTTTCAATAGATTTCCAAAATGAATCTTCGGTGATAACTAATCCTTTTGGAGTGGTGTGTCCTCCAAGAGTTAAGGCAATAGCTATGAGTAAACCGCCAACGACGATAAATGGAACCATGAAGGAAACACCATTCATTAAATGCTGATATACCATTTGAATATTACTTTTATGAGGTTCTTCCTGGTCTCTAGATATATTTGAAGAAATATTTTGATCATGGTAAATTTGTGCATCTTGGTCAATCACACGTTGTATTAATTCCTTGGGTCTATGAATACCTTCACGTACACTTTCATTGATGAGAGGTTTACCATTAAACCTTGATAAATCTACCTGTCTATCGGCAGCAATGATGATTCCATCAGCTTCTTTGATTTCTTTAGAAGTGAGCACATTTTCTGCTCCGACGCCTCCTTGAGTTTCAACCTTAATATCAACGCCCATATCTTTTGCTGCTTGTTCTAATTTTTCTTGAGCCATATATGTATGAGCAATTCCATTTGGACATGATGTAATTGCAAGTATTTTCATAGTATGCACGCTCCTTTTCCTAACAATAATTGTAAACGCATACATTTAAGCATAAAAAAGAATAATTGCCGTCAATAGTGGCAATTATTCTTTAAAACGTGCATACAAAGTGTTTTTTAGTTGTAAATCATCTAAAAGACATAATTGATGGATGTCATCTTCTTCTAATTGAGCAATTGTTTGTATAATTTTACGGTTAATATTTAAATCTTTTTTACTCATTGCTAAAAAGAAAACAAGTTTAACTTCATGTTGTTTCCATGTTATAGGTTGAGAAGGTTTAAATATAATCATGTGTGATTTCAGTACTTTTTCAGGGTTGCCGTGTGGGAGTGCTATCCCTTTACCTATATATGTTGAAGATTGTTTTTCGCGATCTATGGCACTTTCTATATAGCCATCTAGAGTTGCATGATGATAATCTAAAATTTCTTTGGATTTCTCAAAAATTGGAAGAATGTGATTTGAATGATTCATTTTGAAATTGGACTCAACACTCAACTGAATTTTTGATAATATATCATCTTTTGATAATGGGTTTTGCATGTCTTTTACAAAGAATTCGATTTTTTTAGCATCTTCATCTGAAAATAAAGGTGATACTTGTATGACTTTAGGTATTTGTAAAAGTTGACTTGTATCAAAGTCGTGAGTAGTAATTAATAAGTCAATCCCTTCAAAATGATAGTTGTTAATATCTTCAAGTTTTAATGTATCTACGATCTGTATTGCATGATTAAGTTGTTTGATTTTCTCAGCAAGCAACGTTGAAATGCCTAAGCCATAATAACAAGCAATTACAACATGAATATGTGATGACTTATGGCGTTCGATAGAAGACTGAAAATGTATAGTTAAAAAGGCAATCTCATCTTCGCTTAATTGGATATTGGTATCTTGTGATAATTGTCGAATACTATCATATAGTGTATTAAAGACAAAGGGATATAGTCGTTTGATTTGACTTGTTAATGGATTATTTAGATAAACATGACTCATTAATCGCAAATATGTACGACTAAAGTGGACGTTCATATTATCTTTTAAAATTGTATCTTGTGAAAAGGGAAAACCAATATGTTGCTCCATTAATTCAATGAGTCGATCGATATAACTTTGAATAAATAGTTGTTGGATCCCTAAATCAAACTTATTGAAATGGTAGCTAATAAAAAAGGAAAAGCATTCACTTGTTTTATTGTTAAGTTGATATCCAAGGGTTTCATTGATATCTTTTATACACTTTTTCGCAATAGTTAAAGATTCTGTATCAGTGCTCCAATCTTCTTCCTCTGGTTGAGAATGTTTGATAATTAAAATTAGATGCACAAGTAATTGTTGTATTTTATTTTCAGAAGTTGATAATTGATGATTATCTATATGCTTTGAGATAATTTGTTTTATTTTTCTAGTATGGGCTTGAGGTAACTCTTGTAAAATAAGGTTTTCAACTTTAAAGTCATCGTCTGTAAGTTGATTGATATGAAGTACAGCATTACTGATACTCGTTGTACTCGCATCGATCATGATACCTTGCTTCTTTTTTATTGATAAATAAATATCAAATTTTATAGCCCACGTTTGTATACGTGTTACATAATCAATCACTTTTGATTTTGTTAAATGGTAAGTTGAAGATAGCTCTTTGATAGTGAATGTATGCTTTTCCATAAATAACCTATAAGCAATTGTGATAAGCAATTTATTCTCTTTTACAATAACTGACTCTAAAGCAGATTGTATCTCATCAGGTGTATAAAGACATGTATTTAGCATATAACCTTTAGATTGTACACTTAAAATTAATTCATTTAGAAATGTAGTATGTATAGTTTTAATATCATTACGTATAGTTCTATTAGATACATTTAACTGTTTGGCAATATCATGGCCACTTATATACGTATCTGTATAATTTAATAACAATTTGATGAGTTTGATTTGTCTATCAATCACGATTAATCACTCTTCTTTATATAAACTTTGAGAAAACGCTTTAATAATTTACTTTAATTCTATTATTAAAATTGAGCACAATCAATATGAGGGAAGATGATGAAGTATTAGAATAAATGATTTTATCAGAGAAATAGAGGGCTAAAATGATAAATTCTAAAAAGGCTATAGAATTAGTATTTTAAGATGAATAGTATAGTCACTTGTTCAACTTAATTAGCATCTACAAATACAATAAAACAAGGCAAGGACACGAATGTATCCCAGCCTTGTTTTATTGTATTTAGAAACAATGAGGTTTCATATGCTATTTTGAATTAAACAAATTTTAAAACTTGGTCAACGATTTTTGCAACTGTATCTGCAATACCGAATCCCATGTCTACCCAATCTTGTTTTACGTGTAAACCAGCGTTTACAGCGTTATGTAATGATTCAACGATACCTGACATAATATAATCCTCCCTTGTTGTTGTTTGTGATACGCTTAAATAATTATTTCTAACATACACATAGATATATGTAAATGGAGTTGAGAAATTTTAACAAATTCTTTAAAAACAAAATAAAATTGAGGGCTATGAATTCGAAATATTGTGACTTCTTATAATTTGATTTATTGCAATAGATAAACATTGAAAATTTAAATGTTAATAAAATTGTGCATTTATTCACAATGTATTCACATCAAATTGCGTAAATTATGATAATTTAAATATATAATCTTAAGAAATATTGAGGAGTGGTTTTGTTGAGTAACTCAAAAAAAGTAGCCGTTGTCACAGGTGCAGCACAAGGTATTGGCTTGAAAATTGCTGAGCGTCTATTTGAAGATGGATATAGCATCGCGCTTGTAGACTTTAATGAAGCGGTAGCTAAAGAGTCAGCTGAAAAATTATCAAAAGAAGGGCAAGAGGCAGTTGCTTTTAAAGCAGACGTTTCAAATCGCGATCAAGTATTTAGTGTGTTAAATCAAGTCGTTGAACACTTTGGCGATTTAAATGTCCTAGTTAATAATGCTGGTCTTGGACCAATGACACCAATTGAATCAGTAACACCTGAACAATTTAATCAAGTTGTAGGTGTTAACGTAGGTGGTGTATTCTGGGGTATCCAAGCTGCAATTGAACAATTTGATAAATTAGGACATGGCGGTAAAATTATCAATGCCACATCTCAAGCAGGTGTTGAAGGTAATGCAGGCTTATCTCTATACAGCAGTACTAAGTTTGCTGTTAGAGGATTGACTCAAGTAGCAGCACGTGATTTAGCTGAGAAAAATATTACAGTCAATGCATTTGCACCTGGTATTGTTGAAACACCAATGATGAAAGGTATCGCTGAAAAACTTGCTGAAGAAAACAACCAACCAATGGAATGGGGTTGGAAACAATTTACAGATCAAATTGCCTTAAAACGCTTATCTAAACCTGAAGATGTAGCTAATGTAGTAAGCTTCTTAGCAGGTAGCGATTCAGATTATATTACTGGCCAAACAATCATCGTTGACGGTGGTATGAGATTCCACTAAGATAAATATCAATGAGATATAAAAAAATTGAGTAAAGTTAATTCTAGAGAATTTAACATTTCTAGAATTAACTTTTTTAAGTATAAAATATAACAATCTTCCATCCTGTAAAAATAACTTAAGCTATTTAAGGTGCTTTAACTTATTAGAAAATGGTCAATATTTATTACAACAGGTATACGCTCAGAAAAATAGTTACTCTCAAATCTAGAAATGATATGAAATCTAGCAATTGCAAATATTGGATAATCTTTAGGTAAACAATGATTGATACTTTGATTTGTTCATTGCTTTATCATTTAAACAAACATAGTGATTTTAATTTTTATCATATAAAAGAATGAAGATAAAAAAGATGTATGTGAAAAGTGTGCTCACATACATCTTTTTATTAATATACATCTTAGTTAGCACCAACTGCTACTATAGAATTTGATGTGGATGCATCATCGTAAGAATCAATTACTTTGAATTTTTTACCGTTAACTGTAAATTGTTTGTTTTTAGTATTGTGATATACCCAAAAGCCATTTATTTCAGCTATATCCCTATCATTAATTTTTAAATCCGTCATGGTCGAACACCCTATACTCATTAATTTGATTGTTACTTATGTTTGGATCGTTGATTTTTAATTTGTTATTGCTAAATAATAAGTGGAATGTGAAATTATGTGGAATAGATGGCTCTTTTCTCATTTCTTTAGCCATGGATAAAGTATTTTTTCTAATGATTTTTTCGTCATATTCGTCCAGAGTACTGAAAAGTGTAGTCGTTATTTCTGTATTAATATACGTATCTTTTTTAGACTTTAATTGTTTCATATGCTTTTTAAAATCATCGTCACTTTCTTTAATTAAAGGTTCAAAATGTTTTCTATAATCTCGTAATTTCGTGGAACTAGTAGTAATGTAAAAGTAATTATTTTGATAACCTATATTTTGAGTTTTAGTTATTGCTTCATCGGTGAATCCAGTATAGTGATATTTATCTTCTTTATCTTTGAGGTATTTTTCTAAGTTATCCATTTTTTCCTTATTTGCTCTATACTCAAAACCGCTTAACACAGTTCCTACCATCATACTCATAGTATCTCCGTTATCATTGCTTCGCATGGAGCCTTCTTCATGGATTGATTCCATATCAAAAGGGATGCTTGCATTAAACACAATGTCATGATCATCGCAATGAACGTAGACTTCGACGCCATCACCACTTCCTACAACATTTGTGGCTTTAACATTAAGGCTAAAATTATCTTTAAAAAATTGTTCGCCAAGTTTTTCGTATTCTTCACGATATTTTTTCGCATGTGCGATAGCACTTTTTTCAGCTAATGGTTGGAAATCTTGACCTTTGTATTGACTTGCAGGAACTTTTTCTATTTCGTCTTTCATTGTCGAACAACTTCCTAATATTAGTGTTGAAACGATAATTGTGGCGATTAATTTTATCATGATACACCTTTCTTTACTAATATTACATCTTAATTAATATGAAATACATTATTTAAATCAAGCCCAAAAGCTATTTAATTCAGCAATATCTCTATCATTGATTTTACTCATGTTTATGCACTCCATATTCTAATGGGTTGTTAGCATCATAAAATGCGCGTGTAGAATTAATTTTTGGCTCACTTAATTGTAAAGTTATGTTTGTGTTTTCAGGTTTTTCTTTGTAATGATATAAATCATCACTTAAGAATAATAAATCTTTCTTAGAGTTATTTTTAGTGAAATCAGATTTAGTACTGAATAATGTTGAAACAACTTCAATTTTGGCTTTGAAATTTGTTGCTTCATTTGCTTTTTTCATGCCTTCTTTGAAATTCTTAGAATCTTTTTTTATTAAAGGTTCATAATATTTTCTATAATTATTAATATTAGTAACGTTACCTGCTAAATAATAATACTCATTTTGATATCCAACATTCTGTGTCTTATGTATTGCTTCTTTAGTAAAACCGGTATATTGATATTTTTCTTCATTGTCTTTAAAGAACTTTGTTAAGTTATCATATTTTTCTTTTTGTGCTTTATATTCAAAACCACTTAACACCGTTCCAACCATATTACTCATGGTATCTCCGTTATCATTGCTTCGCATGGAGCCTTCTTCATGTATTGCTTCCTTATCAAAAGGGATGCTTGCATTAAACACAATGTCATGATCATCGCAATGAACGTAGACTTCGACGCCATCACCACTTCCTACAACATTTGTGGCTTTAACATTAAGGCTAAAATTATCTTTAAAAAATTGTTCGCCAAGTTTTTCGTATTCTTCACGATATTTTTTCGCATGTGCGATAGCACTTTTTTCAGCTACTGGTTGGAAACCTTGACCTTTGTATTGACTTGCAGGAACTTCTTCAGGAATTGATTGTGATGAATGTTTTGCTTCTTTATGCACTGTGGAACATCCTCCAATTAATAATGTTGAAACGATAATGGTAGATATCAGTTTTCTCATGATACACCTCAATATAAGATTAGTTACTTTAATTTTAACTTAATTTATAAATTATATAAAAAGAATTTATAAAAGTATTGAACAAATATAACATTTTTCACATATTAGTTATATTGATTTTATAGCAATTTCAAACATATTCGAATAAAAAAATAAAAAGCTTACACAATGTAATTTGATACATGCATAAGCTTTGTCATATGATTAACGATTTTTATTCTGTTTATCATTTGTTCCATGATTTTGATTGTTGGAATTATTATTTGAGTTGCCATTTTGTTGTGAATCAGATTGATTATTATGTTGTGACGACTGTTGTGGTGTTGATTGTGCTGGTTGATGATATGATTGATTAGTTTTGTTCTGATTCGGTTTCTGTTTGTTATTTTCTGAAGAGTTATTTTTATTTGAACCAGACTGTTGATTATTATTTGGGTATTGATGGTAGTTAGGTTGTTGTGCTGGTTGTTCAGTACCTGATTGATTATCGTTGTTATAGTCATTATTTGTTGGTTGAGTTTGGTCTTGGTGTTGATTAGTATCACGATTTTGATTTGAAGTATCATTTTGTTTGTTTTTGCGATTGTGTTCTATTTTTTTTATCATTCTTATTAGAATTAGTATGGTGGTTAATAGCTGCATATAATGAAAAGCCTAATGCACATATAAGAATGATTACCACTATTGTAGCTAAAAATTTTTTCAAAGCGTATATCCTCCATCCTTTTTATCAATTATATTTTATTATAATCCTTTTTTTATTGTAAGTAGAATTATTCTATAAGTTACAAAAGAAATTCTATATTTATTCTTCTATTAGTAATATATTACAAGCTAGAATTATCGTTTAACGTCTAAGCATGATGTCATGATTGAACCATTATGCTTGTTATAATCATTTAATATAAAATATGACTTTAACAATGAATGGTATATAAGTATTGTAAGGTAAACAATATAGATAAATGAGATACATTATAGAATAAAAGTTATACTTACATTGTTAAATTAAAAGTTTTACAAATTAAGAAAGGTGGAATAACGATGAGCGTATTATCTAATGAAGAAAGAGTTAAAATCTTATCCGATATAGTCTCAATAAAAACTGTAAATAGCAATGAATTAGAGGTTGCACATTATTTTGATAGACTATTTAGTCAGTATGGAATTCGTTCACATATTGATACAGTTACAGATGGTCGAGCAAATTTAATAGCAACTGTTGGTTCAAGTCAACCAGTTATAGGAATATCTGGTCATATGGATGTAGTATCTGAGGGGAATCATGATGATTGGACGTATGATCCTTTTACACTCACAGAGAATCAAGGATATTTATATGGTAGAGGTGCTGCGGATATGAAATCTGGATTAGCAGCTTTAGCCATTGCTCTTATTGAAATTAAAGAAAGTGGTAAGTTAACACAGGGAACTATTAAATTCATGGCAACAGTGGGTGAAGAAATGGAACAATCAGGTTCGCAACAGTTGTTTGAAAAAGGATATGCTGATGATTTAGATGCCTTACTCATAGCAGAACCATCATTCCCTAGTTTGGTGTATGCACATAAAGGCTCAATGGATTTTAGAATTAAATCTAAGGGACGTGCATCACACAGTTCAATACCATTTTTAGGACAAAATGCTATTAAACCATTACTAGAGTTTATTCAAAATATAAATCAAGAATATGAAAAAATAATGCAAACAGTAAAAGGTGAGTCCTTAGATTTTTCAAATATGATTAATAAATTAGAGAATCAATTACCTAGCCATATAACAAAAGAAAAAGCACAAGAGCTTATACAGGGACTTGTTATGACCAATAGTATCGTTCAAGGTGGCACACAAGTAAATTCAGTACCAGATTTTGCTACAGCTGAATTTAATGTACGCACAATACCAGAATATAATAATAACAAAGTAAAAGCGCTATTTAATAAATATGTAGAGCAAGCAAATCACAATGGTGCTAGTTTGACTCAAGAACTTTATCTTGATTTAGAACCTGTAGTAACAACAGGTCAAAATCGCTTGGTAGAGCTAGGATTTGATATTGCAAAAAGCCATTTTTCTAACGAAAGAGATTTAATCATTACTCCTACTGTAGCAGTTACTGATGCTTCCAACTTATTAAAAGGAAAAGATGAAAATTTTCCATTTTTAATGTTTGGCCCGGGAAATGGACCTCATCAAATAAATGAGTGCGTAGAAAAAGCCAATTATTTAGAATTTGTGGAATACTATATAGAGTTTATCACTTCATATTTAAATGAAGAGAATGAGTAATAAAGATGTGACGTTACACTCTCCAAGTAGAATTTAAAATATTCAACTTGGAGGGTGTTTTTAATATAACATCGTAAAACTAAACAGTATTTAAAAAATACGCCGTACCATATTGTTCTAGAATTGTTGATTCTTCAGAAAGTGACGACTTTTTAAATCTATTTCTCAAAATATAGCATTTGAAGTGAAACGTTTTAACTATTTGATATAAAAATTAATTTTATTTCATTTTAATTAACTTGAGTGTATTATAACATTAATTCTAAATTTAAATTTTAACATAAGTTTTTTAAGTATTGTACAAATTATTTATACAAAAAAATTATAAGTGATGATTATGTGAATTAAATGAAATTTTCATTTACTTTTCAGAAAATTTTAATTACTATTATATAGTAAGTTGTTTTTCATTAATTTATAGGAGGTAATAAAATGAAGAATTTTTCTAAATTCGCACTTACAAGTATTGCCGCATTAACTGTGGCAAGTCCTTTAGTCAATACGGAGGTTGACGCTAAGGATAAAGTATCAGCAACTCAAAACATCGATGCGAAAGTAACCCAAGAATCTCAAGCAACTAACGCATTGAAAGAGTTACCAAAATCTGAAAATATAAAAAAGCATTACAAAGATTATAAGGTCACTGATACTGAAAAAGATAACAAAGGATTTACGCATTACACATTGCAACCGAAAGTGGGCAACACGTATGCACCAGACAAAGAAGTAAAAGTTCATACGAATAAAGAGGGTAAGGTAGTTCTTGTCAATGGTGATACTGATGCTAAGAAAGTTCAACCTACGAATAAGGTAGCGATAAGTAAAGAAAGTGCCACAGATAAAGCTTTCGAAGCAATAAAAATTGACCGTCAAAAAGCTAAAAACTTAAAAAGTGATGTCATCAAAACCAATAAAGTTGAGATTGATGGAGAAAAAAATAAATATGTTTATAACATAGAAATTATTACAACTTCACCAAAAATCTCTCATTGGAATGTGAAAATTGACGCTGAAACTGGTCAAGTGGTTGATAAATTAAATATGATCAAAGAAGCAGCTACTACAGGTACAGGTAAAGGTGTACTAGGTGACACGAAACAAATTAATATTAATAGTGTCAGCGGTGGTTATGCACTACAAGATTTAACTCAACAAGGTACACTTTCAGCTTACAATTACGATGCGAATACTGGTCAAGCTTACTTAATGCAAGATAAAGATAAAAATTTTGTTGATGATGAACAACGTGCAGGTGTAGATGCAAATTATTATGCTAAAGAAACGTATGACTATTATAAAAATACTTTCGGCCGAGAATCATATGATAATCAAGGTAGCCCAATTATTTCAATCGCACATGTAAATAACTTCCAAGGTCAAGATAACAGAAACAATGCAGCTTGGATTGGTGATAAAATGATTTACGGTGACGGTGATGGACGTACATTTACAGCGTTGTCTGGTGCAAATGATGTTGTTGCACATGAAATTACACATGGTGTAACACAGCAAACTGCTAATCTTGTTTACCGTTCTCAATCAGGTGCATTAAATGAAAGTTTTTCAGATGTATTTGGTTACTTCATTGATGATGAAGATTTCTTAATGGGTGAAGATGTTTACACACCTGGTGTAGGCGGAGATGCCTTAAGAAGTATGTCTAATCCAGAGCGTTTTGGACAACCATCTCATATGAATGATTTTGTTTATACAAATTCTGACAACGGAGGCGTACATACGAATTCAGGTATTCCGAACAAAGCAGCTTACAACACAATTCGTAGTATTGGTAAACAACGTTCTGAACAAATTTATTATAGAGCGTTAACTGTTTATTTAACTTCAAATTCTGATTTCCAAGATGCCAAAGCATCATTACAACAAGCAGCATTTGATTTATATGGCGACGGTATTGCTCAACAAGTAGGTCAAGCATGGGACAGTGTTGGCGTGTAGGCGAACCGTTTTAAAATAAAAATATGTTAACAAGTATCTAAAAATGAATTTTTAAGAGCTTTAACAAAGAAGAAGTAATGTTAAATATTTACAATTTTTAAAGCCTTAATCGAAATGAGTGTTGACTTAATTTCGACTCAGCCTGAGACAAACTTAACTGTCTCAGGTTTTTTATTTCATCATAATAGTGAACTAAAATCTTCAGGAATTTTTAAACTAATACAAAGCCGCTTACTTTACCTTGAGGTAAGACTACGGTTTGTCTAGCGTAAGTGTGACTGCATAGTAATGAGTATAAAAAACCTAATAAGAATAAAAGGGGAAATATAGATAAAATGATAGTTAAATAAACAAATTAATTTTAAATTTGAATGTATGTTTACGTACTTTGTCACAAACGACATAAAAATTCTTATAATTATCAACAATAAAATGATAAAGTATAATTAAATAAAAAGAAATTTTAATTTATAAATTAAAATAAATTAGTTATCTATAGGAGTTGATCATTCAATGAAAAAGAGTAAACGACAAGATTTAGTAACTATGATTGTTAAGCAAAATCACATTTATAAAAAAGCAGATATTATTGATTACATTGATGATCACTTTGGTGTACGTTATAGCATGACTACTATTGCGAGAGATTTAAGAGAACTTCATATTTATCGCCTGCCTGTGAAGGCAAATCAATATGAATACAAATTACTTACGCAACAATCTCAATTAGACTCAAGAGTAAGACTAAATGATTATATAGAAACAGAAATTATTAACACTATGATTAAAGAATCGTATATACTAATAAAGACGACACCAGGATTTGCACAAAGCATAAATTATTATATTGATCAGTTACAACTGAAAGAGATTATAGGAACGATAAGTGGTAATGATACAATTATGATTCTTACACATTCCCAGTCTATAGCTGAATATGTCTATTACAAAATATTTAATCATAATTATTCATAAAAATTTATAAAGTTGTCCATTATAAATATAACCTGGTAAGCGTATACATCGTTTATCAGGTGTTTTTTTAATTCAATAAATATGAGTGTTGTTATTTGACTAAGTATTCAAATTTATGAATAAAAAACTTTTATTCATAAAGATGTAAAGGTTCATATTACTCAAATATTCATTTTTTCAACGAAAGTATGCAATAGTAATGTATATTCAAACACAATTATGTATTGAATAACCAAATGTTGCGAAACTTTTTACATTTAGCATGTGATAATCATCACGAACTAAGTTATTGATCAGTTTTATACTGATAATGTAGCGAAGAAAAGGAGGAAATGAGTATGACAAATGGACCTATTCAAGTTAACAGTGAAATCGGCAAATTAAAGACGGTATTACTTAAAAGACCAGGGAAGGAATTAGAAAACTTAGTGCCTGATTACTTAGATGGATTATTGTTTGATGATATTCCATTTTTAAAGGTAGCTCAACAAGAGCATGATCATTTTGCTCAAGTTCTTCAAGATGAAGGAATAGAAGTGCTTTATTTAGAAAAATTAGCAGCACAAAGTATAGAAGATTCAAATGTCAGAGAGCAATTTATAGATGACGTTTTAGCAGAATCTAGAAAAACTATCCTAGGTCATGAAAAAGAAATAAAAAAACTCTTTTCAACTTTGTCAAATCAAGCATTAATTAATAAGATTATGGCTGGCGTACGCAAAGAAGAAATACAACTTGAATCGACACATCTTGTAGAGTACATGGATGATAAATATCCGTTTTATCTTGACCCAATGCCTAATCTATATTTCACACGTGATCCTCAAGCTTCAATTGGTAGAGGTATGACAGTAAATCGTATGTTTTGGAGAGCGAGACGCAGAGAATCGATTTTCATTTCATATATTTTAAAACATCATCCTAGATTTAAAGATGAGAATATTCCTTTATGGGTGGATCGTGACTGTCCGTTCAACATCGAAGGTGGAGACGAACTGGTGTTATCTAAAGATGTACTTGCAATAGGGATATCTGAACGTACTTCTGCACAAGCAATTGAACGTTTAGCACGACGTATTTTTAAAGATCCGTTATCTACTTTTAAAAAGGTGGTGGCGATTGAGATTCCAACTAGTCGAACATTTATGCACTTAGATACTGTTTGTACAATGATTGATTACGACAAATTCACTACACATTCAGCAATTCTTAAATCAGAAGGAAACATGAATATCTTTATTATCGAATATGATGATAAAGCTGAAGATATCAAAATCCAACATTCTAGTCATCTTAAACAAACATTAGAAGAAGTGCTCGATGTTGATGAAATCACATTAATACCAACTGGAAATGGTGATATCATCGACGGTGCTCGTGAACAATGGAATGATGGTTCGAATACTTTATGCATACGTCCCGGTGTGGTTGTAACTTATGATCGTAATTATGTTTCTAATCAATTGTTACGTGAGCATGGTATCAAAGTTATTGAAATTCCTGGAAGTGAACTTGTACGTGGTCGAGGAGGCCCTCGATGTATGAGTCAACCTTTAATAAGAGAAGATCTATAGATATAAGATAGGGTGTTGAATAGATATAGCTTGAACATCACGAAATACATTCACTTATGCTATTAAATTTGATAGCGACTTATAAAATGAAAGGGGCGCATCCCATGAAAAACATCAAGAAACCCTTTGATTTAAAAGGTAAGTCATTGCTAAAAGAGTATGATCTTACAGGTGAAGAATTTGAAGGTCTAATCGATTTTGCTATGACATTAAAAAAATATAAACAACAAGGCACACCACATCGATATTTAGAGGGTAAGAATATTGCTTTACTCTTCGAAAAGACATCTACTCGGACGCGTGCCGCATTTACAGTTGCATCTATTGATCTAGGTGCACACCCTGAATTTTTAGGGAAAAATGATATTCAATTAGGAAAAAAAGAATCTGTTGAGGATACTGCTAAAGTTTTAGGCAGAATGTTTGATGGAATTGAATTTAGAGGTTTTTCCCAAAAAACTGTTGAACAATTGGCCGAATTCTCTGGAGTACCAGTATGGAATGGGTTAACTGATGATTGGCATCCTACACAAATGTTAGCTGATTATATGACAATTAAAGAAAATTTTGGATATTTAAAAGGCATCAACCTAACTTATGTAGGAAACGGACGTAATAATGTTGCACATTCGCTTATGGTGGCGGGTGCGATGCTTGGTGTAAATGTACGTATTTGTACACCCTCATCATTAACACCGAGAGATGTATATTTTAATATTGCTAAAGATCAAGCGTCTAATTATGGAGGTTCAGTTAAGATAACTGATAACATTCATACTGCCGTCAAAGATGCAGATGTTATTTATACTGATGTTTGGGTATCAATGGGTGAAGAAAGTGAATTCGAAACACGTATTCATTTATTGAAAGACTATCAAGTTAATAGAAAAATGCTTAATTTAACCGGTAAAGTAGATACGATATTTTTACATTGTTTACCAGCTTTTCATGATACACAAACAGAATATGGACAGGATATTTTTAAAAAATATGGCTTAACTGAAATGGAAGTGACAGACGAAATCTTTAGAAGTGAGCATTCTAGAGTTTTTGATCAAGCTGAAAATCGAATGCATACGATTAAAGCCGTGATGGCAGCAACTTTAGGCTAGATTTACTACAAGAAAAATAAATAGGGATAAGATCACGTGTATGCTTCATTAAATAAACGAATATTTAATTTTGCAAATTGTGTCACATAATAAAAATAATTTTTTCAAAATCATGTTGAGAGGATGATATAGAACTTTTGACAATGACTATCAAAGATGTGTCGTTACTCATCTATATCTTTCCGCTATACATCTATATATATGCATATGTATTTTAAAAGGCATATACGTTTTCAATCCCTCCTTCTAAAGGAGAAATGAATATGAATGACACAGGAGATAAAAAATTAAGTCGAACATCATTAATCGGTCTTGTTATAGGTTCGATGATTGGTGGCGGTGCTTTCAATATTCAATCTGATATGGGAGGCCACGCTGGAGGATTAGCAATTATAATTGGATGGTTGATTACTGCTATAGGAATGATTTCATTAGCACTTGTCTTTCAAAACCTAACTAATGAACGATCTGATTTAGATGGTGGTATTTATAGTTATGCTCAAGCAGGTTTTGGTGATTTTATAGGGTTTGCAAGTGCTTGGGGATATTGGTTCTCAGCTTTTTTAGGTAATGTCGCATATGCAACGTTATTAATGTCTTCTATAGGGAACTTCTTTCCAATATTTAAAGGGGGCAACACATTTCCTAGTATCATAGTGGCATCAATATTATTGTGGAGTGTGCACTTTTTAATATTAAAAGGAGTTGAGACGGCTGCTTTAATCAATAGTATTGTCACTATTACAAAATTAATTCCTATCTTATTAGTGATTATATGTATGATTGTAGCCTTTAATTTTAATACATTCAAGATAGGTTTCTTTGGAATGGATGGATATGGATCATTATCATTTCATTTCGCTAATACGATGTCACAAGTTAAAAGTACGATGTTAGTGACAGTTTGGGTATTTATTGGTATTGAAGGTGCTGTTGTATTCTCCGGAAGAGCTAAAAATAAAAAAGATGTTGGAACTGCCACTGTTATCGGACTTATTTCAGTATTGCTCATTTACTTCTTGCTGACTGTATTAGCACAAGGTATTGTAATTCAAAATCATATTTCTAAACTTGAGGCACCATCAATGGCACAAATTTTAGCTTATATTGTTGGTGATTGGGGAGCAACATTTGTCAATATTGGTCTTATTATTTCAGTATTAGGTGCATGGCTAGGTTGGACATTACTTGCCGGAGAGTTGCCTTTTATTGTAGCTAAAGATGGTTTGTTTCCTAAGTGGTTTGCAAAAGAAAATAAAAATGGGGCACCTATGAACGCCTTATTCATTACTAATGTGTTAGTTCAAATATTCCTTATTAGTATGCTGTTTACCAAAAGTGCTTATCATTTTGCATTTTCTCTCGCGGCAAGTGCTATACTTTATCCATACATGTTCAGTGCGTTTTATCAGGTGAAATATACAATAGAACACAAGTTAACTGCAACGCCTAAACAATGGATTATAGGAATTCTAGCATCTATTTATGCAATTTGGCTGGTATACGCGTCAGGTATAGATTACTTGTTACTTACCATGTTGCTCTATATTCCGGGGATTATCGTCTATGTTGTTGTTCAGAAAAATAATCAAAAGCGACTTACACAATTTGACTATATTTTCTTCAGTCTTATCGTTATTTTAGCATTGATAGGGTTATTACGATGATGTAATTCATATTTCTAAATGTTATAGATATTGATTAATCATGAGTTAAAAGGGAGTTTAATCGATAAAAATCAAACAAAGAAAATATTTGATATTTAAACTATTGGTATAATAAGAACAGTGGTCCATGGGTATATACAGAATTGTAATAAATTTTAAATCGGAGATATTTTAGCATCCTCTTTGACCATAGTCTAAGGCAGTAAGGAGTTATTTTTATGACTGGAAATCAAATGTTTTGTAGAGAAAATGAACTTGATGAAAGTTTTAAACAATTAGCATCTTATATCAATATTCCTGTAGGCGTATTACTGCCATTTAAAAGTCAATGTTTTGTGAGACATTACAACAAAGGACAAATTGTCTACTATTCGTCTGATGAAACCACGCATATTTACCTACTCTTAAAAGGTAATATTATGAGAGAAAATTTTAATTTGAATGGTGATGTATATCGATATCTGAATAGAGAAAAAGTGCTCTTTCCTTTAAATAACTTATTTCAAGATAAAGTTCCTAATGAAATGTGTACAGCCCTAACAGATTGCGAAATGATTGGAATACCAAGAGATTTAATAGAATATTTATGCAAAAATCATGAAGAGATTTTTGTGAAATTATTCTCCTTATTAAGCGAAACACAGTGTCAACATATTGAATACAATATGGCTTTAACGAGTAAATTAGCTAAAGAACGCGTGACTAAGATTTTACGTTACCTATGTCAAACAGTAGGTTATGATCATGACGAGTTTTATGAAATTAAGCATTTTATGACAATACAGTTATTGAGTGATATGGCAGGAATATCTAGAGAAACGACGAGTCATATCATAAATGAACTTAGAGAAGAGAAAATACTATTTAAAAACAGTAAAAATTGGTTGGTTAGTAAAGACTTATAATGAGTGCGTATCACTCATACATAATTAAAAACAAGCGATGGTCGAATAGATTTTTATGAAATCATTCACTATCGTTTTTTTTATTTCATGATTTATTGTTTTAGAAATACATCATATTTAAAGGTTAGACAATCGATACTAAATCAACTTGTTTAATATAGAGAATAAAATTTTAGTTCCTCATTGGAAAGTATAGAAATTTATATAATCTATAGTCAAAGTTGCGTTTTTTCTATAAATTAATAAAAAGAATAAGTAAAATAATAGATAATACAGTAGAGGAGTGACATATATGGCTTTAATAACAATGAATTACAATTCACCAACGATAGGAATGCATCAAAATTTAACGATTATTTTACCGGAGGATGTAACATTCTTTGATAGTTCAACAACAGCGAAACATTTGAAATCAATGTTGTTATTACATGGATTGTCTAGCGATGAAACAACTTACATAAGATATACAAGTATCGAGCGTTATGCAAATGAACATCAACTTGCGATTATAATGCCTAACGTCGATCATAGTGGCTATGCAAATATGGTATATGGACATAGTTACTATGATTACATATTAGAAATTTACGAATATGTACATCAAATTTTACCACTATCTAGAAAAAGAGAAGATAATTTTATTGCAGGACATTCAATGGGCGGTTATGGAACGATTAAATTTGCGCTAACTCAAAGTGATAAATTTGCTAAAGCTGCACCACTTTCAGCAGTTTTCGAAGCACAACGTTTCATTGACTTGGATTGGACTGATTTTTCCCCTCAATCTATCACAGGCAACAATACTCAAATTAAAGGTACAGAACTCGATACGTACTACTTACTTGATCAAGCCATCGATGCTAATGTAGATATTCCTGAATTGTTTATCATGTGTGGTAAAGAAGACTTTTTATATCATGATAACCTTCAATTTATTGAGACATTAAATAAAAAAGGGGTTTCTTATAAGTTTGAAGATGGTCCGGGAAATCATGATTATGCCTATTGGGATAGAGCTATTAAACGTGCGATTGAGTGGTTTGTTCAGTAATGATACAAAGGATTGAATTTGGATATATAGGCGGACATCTTATTAAACGAATATGAAAATGATTGTTACTCGTCTTAGTATTTTCACTTATTGATTTTGTGCGGTGTTACTGTTAATCCAGATGAAAGGTAAGTCAACTATAGTTATTTATTAAAATCGACATGTTCACATATCGTATATTGTTTATTAAAGTGTATAGCGATATGATGAAAATAAATACAAAGGTTTATAGAAGGAGAGAAAGTATTAGAAAATGAAAACAGTATCTAAATATTTTGTATATATGATGATATTAGTTACGTTTTTCATAGTTGTTAGTGGGTGTTCGATTAATCAATCTTTTAGCGATAAACAAAATACAAATAAAACAATACGTGTGGTTGCTGTAGGTGATAATTTAATTCACCCAGTTGTATATAAAGATGCACAAATTACGGGGAATAGTTTTGATTTTAAACCTATGTATCAACCAGTAAAAAAAGACATTCAAAACGCAGATATTTCTTTTGTTAATCAAGAATCACCATTAGGTGGGGATGATAGGCCTTATTCAGGATTTAAAAACTTTAATACACCGAGTAGTATTGCTCAGGATTTAGTAGATACTGGCTTTAATTTTGTAAACGGTGCAAACAATCATGCCTTAGATCAAGGAGAGCAAGGTGTAAGAAATCATATTCATACTTGGAACAAATTTAAAGATCAAGTTTTGTTCACGGGTGTATATGAATCAGAACAAGCACACCGTCAAATTCCTATTAAAACAATTAAAGGTGTGAAAGTTGCTTTATTAAGTTACACATTTGGTACAAACGATCATCAACCAACTCATGATTATACGGTAGATACGTTTGATGAAAATAAAATTAAGCAAGATGTTAAGAAAGCCAAACAACAAAGTGATGTAGTACTTGTTTCAGCACATTGGGGTAATGAAGGTAAGCATCAGCCTAACGCCACTCAAAAAAAATATGCACAAATTTTCGCTGATGCAGGTGTTGATGTAGTTTTAGGTACACATCCTCATGTGATTCAACCAGTAAAATGGGTTGACGGTAGAGAAGGGAATCGTACACTTGTAGCATATTCATTAGGGAATTTCTTGAACGGTCAGTCAACAGGGAATGAAAGTAATGATTTATTAGGACGGATAGATTTTAAAATTAGTAAGAAAGATAAACAGTTTCAAGTTCAAGATGTGAAGTGGAGAAGTATGGTGAATTATTACGAATTAACTCAACACCAAAACCAGTTCCTTAAGTCGAACTTTAAAGTGATGATGCTAGATGACTATAATGACAAAGATGCCACTCATCATGGTCGCAATCAAATGGATAGTTCTTCGATGAGCCCTGCACACTTACGAGATATCACACGTTCAGTTATTGATAAACAATATTTAGACAATCGGAGTTTATAGAGAATTCAAGTAAGCCTCACATTAAAGAATGTGCAGGCTTATTTGTATATTTGGAATTTTTAACTTGGAAGTTAAAACAAATTCTAAAACTATAGCAATGGCTAAAGATATGATTAAGTTCATTAAAAAAGGTGTCTTAAGAATGATTTATTAGAATCATAAATGTTTGTGATTATTCATACATGTTACTTTTAATCGATATAAAATATAACGTTAAATGAATGTTGTTTCACGGGAAACGTCATTTTTTAAGTTTCAACTTCTATAAAGATATATTTAACACCCGTATAACTAGAGAATTATACGGGTGTTTGAATTGCTTATATTATAGAATTTTAAAAAGATATTAAGATGATTTGTTTTGTGATGCGAATGCTTTAGCTATATTACTTAATTTAACTGGTGCATCTTCAACAGCCATTTTCACTTCTACAAAGTGCATGCGATCACTATTAGATTTAATATTTTCGAAGGTGAGCATGAGTTCTTCTGAAGTGTTTACATCATGAACTAAAACATTGTCACCACCAAATACAGAAGGTAATGATTTGTAATCCCACATGCGAATGTCATTGTAAGGTTCTTTCATACCATGAATCATTCTCTCAACTGTATAACCATCGTTATTAATTACAAATATCACAGGGTTTAAATTTTGACGAATCATTGTAGATAATGATTGAACAGTTAATTGTAGTGATCCATCACCAATTAATAGAATGTTTCGACGATATGGATTTGCAATTTGTGTTCCTAGCGTTGCTGGTAGTGTATAGCCGATAGATCCCCATAATGGTTGCCCGATAAAAGTATTATCTTTGTACAAGGCTAAGTCATAAGCACCAAAGAATGATGTACCTTGTTCAGCGATTAAAATATCATCTTGTTGTAAAAAATCTTGCATCATATTGAAATAAGTCTCTTGAGTTAATGGCTGATCACTAAGTTCGTAATTGTGTGATTGTGGTCTCTCATATTGTGGGAAATCATTAGTGTTTTTGTAGTGAATATACTTATTTAAACCATTTAATATATTTGGTAATGAAAATGCTTCGATGCATGTATCATTAATTTTAAATTCATTATGATTTAGCATAATCACTTCATTAATATCAAATTGATATGAGAACCCAGCTGTTGCAGAATCTGTTAATTTAGCACCAATATTCAAAATAGCATCACTTTGATTAACATAATCTTGAATATCTTGTTCTGCTATTGAACCATCAAAGATACCCATATAATAAGGATTTTCTTCATTAAATGCACCTTTACCTAAAGATAACTGAACAACTGGAATTTGAGTTTGATTAACGAATTGTTCGAGTTCTTTATGCAGATGGAAACTATTTATTTCATGTCCTGTAATAATGACAGGTTGTGATGCCGATTCAAGTTTGTCTTGAACCATATTGATATAACTTTGAACGTTTTTTTGTGGTTCGACTTCTGGTTTGAATGGGTTTGAAATTTCAATCTCTGTTAGTGCGACATCAATAGGTAAATGAATGTGAACTGGACGACGTTGTTGAAGCGCCGTATTGATTACTCTTGGAATTTCTGTGGTAGCATTATCAGGTGTAATATAAGCTTGCGCTGTTGTAATAGGCTCAAACATTTTTCTATAATCATCAAAAGTTCCTTCGCCAAGGGAATGGTGAACGTATTTGCCTTCTTGTTCTACAGCTCGAGTAGGTGCCCCAGTGATGGCAATAACTGGCACACGCTCAGCATAAGATCCAGCGATTCCGTTGACAGCACTTAATTCACCCACTCCAAATGTTGTTACCATTGCACCGATGCCATTAATACGTGCATATCCGTCGGCAGCATAACTTGCATTAAGCTCATTTGTATTACCAATCCATTTAATATCATTATGTGCAATAATATCGTCTAAAAAGGCTAGATTAAAATCTCCTGGGACACCAAAAACTTTGTCAGCACCTGCTGAATAAACCGCGTCCATTAAATATTGTCCTACGCGTTGTTTCATATATAATTCCACCTTTGATTTCTTTTATCTTACAAGTATCATATTAACGTCAATTTGAAATAAAGTCAACTAAGTTGACCTATTAAAAGTTTGAACAGTTTCTGAAATATATGACTATCAGTCAAAAGTTTATTATAATAACGATATTGAATAAAAAAAGGATAGTGTTAAATGTCTAAAAATAAAAATGATTACGAACATATGCTGTTTTACTTCGCGTATAAGACTTTTATTACTACAGCGGATGAAATTATTGAGCAATATGGCATGAGTCGCCAACATCATCGATTCTTATTTTTCATTAATAAATTACCGGGTATAACAATTAAAGAACTTTTGATTACGCTTGAAATATCTAAACAAGGATCGCATGCAACGTTACGTAAATTAAAAGAAGAAGGTTTAATCGTCGAACAAACATCTAAGCAGGATAGACGAGTAAAAAAACTTTTTACCACTGAAGCGGGTGATGATTTAATAGGTAAGTTAAACCAAGCACAAGATGAATTAATTCAACAGACACTACAAAAAGTAGGCCATGATTGGTACGCGATGATGGAAGAACTAGCTAATTATCGTGAAGGATTCAAAACAATTGAACATTTGAAAGAAGATTAACAAAGATTTTGTAACATAAAGGTCTTAGAAGAAGAAAAAGACAATTTCTATATTTATTCAATAGAAATTGTCTTTTTTATAATTGTATAAAGAAAACCATGCGCTATGCGTATGGTTCAGAAAAGGTTTTACCGTTATCTAAAAAAACATCTCATCATGCTAGAATATATATTGGTCAGCCAACCAAAATATTCAACACGAGGAGATGCTTTTTTATGTCATCTGACACAAACAGTTTAGCACATACAAAATGGAATTGTAAGTATCACATAGTCTTTGCACCAAAATATAGAAGACAAGTGATATACGGAAAAATCAAAAGAGATATTGGAGTTATTTTACGTCAACTATGTGAAAGAAAAGGCGTAGAAATAATAGAAGCAGAAGCATCTAAAGATCATATTCATATGTTAGTTAGTATTCCACCTAAATTAGGAGTATCCTCATTTGTTGGATATTTAAAAGGTAAAAGCAGTTTAATGATTTTTGATAGACATGCTAATTTAAAATATAGATATGGAAATAGAAAGTTTTGGTGTAAAGGATTTTATGTAGATACAGTAGGTAGAAATAAAAAGGTAATTGAAAATTACATTCGTAATCAATTACAAGAAGATATCGTTGCAGATCAAATTTCAATGGAAGAATACCTAGATCCCTTTACAGGAGAAGAAATTAAAAAAAGACGAAAAAAATAGTACCCCTTTAGGGGTGCTGGGAAAGTAGTGCAGTTGGCTGACCTATCAGTGCCCTTTTAGGGCTGGCCAGTAAGAAAGGCTTATAGCCGTAGAACAAACCACCCGTTCATACGGGTGGTTTTGATTGAAAACTATAAAATCATATTCATTATCAAGAAGCCCCAAATCTTACAAAGGTTGAATATGGTGACCATTATGAACGCAGATTTATGAAGCCTAAGAAATTGAAGGCCAACATCGAATATACAACACCGCATGGACACGTGTATCGAACGGATCACAAAGGCCGTATTAAAGAAGTATATGCGGATGACCTATCACTTCTAGATGGCGGACGTAATTCATATGCGCAACGAACAGTAGGAAGAGAAGACCGATTACCAGATGATGACGGCGGTCATTTAATTGCGCGCGGATTCGGAGGTTCTAAAGATATAGATAATCTCGTCCCCCAAAGTAAATACATCAACCGCTCATTTAAAGAGAACGGAGAATGGTATAACATGAAGAAAGAATGGCAAAAAGCAATTAAAAAGGGAGAGAAGTAAAAAATATTAAAATTGAAGTGAAATATAGCGAGAATAGTCAAAGGCCTAATAAATTTGACGTTAGTTGTGAAATTAATGGAGAAGAGCGTTTGTATTCAATAGAAAATATTTAGGAGTGAGAAAATCTGAAACCATTGCTCATATATGAATGAATAGATTTTTCATAAATTTATCTAATAATGAATTGCCAATCTCATCATTCATCATAGGTATGCTAGTAATCATTAATTAAACTTATTTGTCTTTTAAATAATTAACTGTCTTGATCACTTCATCGTAATTAAGGCCTAAACGATCAAATGACTACACTACAACCTCATCTTCCACCCTCACAAAACTAAGAAATTATTGAAATAACAATCTATTTTTAATAGATTCCCCAGACTGTTTTTCTGTAAATGTTTTTCACACCAAACGTTTTCAAATTATCCAGTTGTCTTTTTAAATTTTGATCCATGGATAATACCCTCGCATAGCCGACATTTATTTTCACTCCATAATTAATATACACCCAAATCATACGTTTGAGTCATTATAAATTCAACTACTATATCAGTATGATTAGGGTGTGCCTATAACTTACAACATACTATCAACTTTATATTGATAATATTTTATGCAAATTTAACTTAGTTCTTGTTGTATTTGTCTTCAAAAAGAAAAATATCTAAATAAGTTCAATATAGCTTGTGATTAACAAGTAATATACTAGACCTTCTCACTACTGCTGTTGTGATGAATTTTTGAATATAACTAAATTAAAAGAAATAATTACTTTTATATTGATGATTACATTATGAAACTTTGATAAAATTACTTAAATAATAGAATTTTCTATATACTTAATATAACGCTATATTTTTATTGAAAAGGAGATAACAGTATGTCTAAAAGCTACGCTAAATTTTACAAATGTGCTTTGCAAGTTAACCCATATAGTTACATTAAATATAGAGGCCTAGAACATGAAATGACAGAGGAACAATATAATGAGTCTATATACCAATATTGTAAGACCAATAATATATCAATTATTGGTCTAGCAGATCATGGTAACGTTGATAACTCGAGTAAACTCAGACAATATTTAGTATCTAAAGGTATCCTTGTATTTCCAGGTTTTGAAATTTCCACATCAGAAAAAGTTCACATTGTATGTTTATTTTCAGAAAATACCGAAGAACGAGAATTAGAGAGATACTTAGGAGAACTAGGATTATCAAATCTTGAAGAAGGTAATTCTCCAAGTACTCTAAGTTTTCATGAAATCACACAAAAAGTATTAGATAGAGGAGGATTTTGGTACGCAGCACATGTTACCAGTGATAATGGCATCTTGAAAGGAAAACATAACAATCTCTGGCAATCAGATAAATTAATAGCAGCACAAATACCTTCAAAAAAAAACGAAGTAGACCCTAAGTATACTAGTATACTTAAAAATAAAGATCCTAATTATCAAAAACAAACTCCTTTTGCTCTTATTAATGCTAAAGATATTAGTAAACCGGAAGATCTAGCGTTAGATACTTCAAGTTGTTTAATTAAAATGTCAAAGCTTAATTTTGAAAGCTTTAAATTAGCTTTTAGAGATCCTGATGCTAGAGTTAAATTAAACTCTGACATTAATAACAAATTTCCACATTCTTCTATTGATAAAATTAAAATTTCTATGGGATACTTGGATAACCTCTCGTTAGATTTATCTTCAAATCTTAATACTATTATTGGTGGTAGAGGAACTGGAAAATCAACACTTATCGAATTAATTCGTTATGCATTAGATATAGCTCCTACGAGTCAAAATACAAACACATCTTTTGAAAACATCTGTAAGTCTAATTTAGGAATCGGTGGAAAAGTAGAATTAATTGTCACATCACATGCACAATATGGTAAACAATTTAAGATAATAAAAAGATATAATGAAGATCCTATAATTAAAGATATAGACAACAATGTGTCAAATTACACAGTTAAAGATATTCTCCCTAATATAGAGGTCTATAGCCAAAATGAAATTATCGATTTAACTACAAATGAAAACGCAAAACTAAACATTTTGAATCGATTTTTAGATAAAGATGATAGAAGTAATGATAAAAAAGAAGAAATAAAAACTAATTTACATTCAAATTCAAAATCTTTAATTAAAGCTAAAGAAGATCTTGAAAATTTACAAGAAAAGATCAATCAATTACCTAAATTAAAAGAAAAGTTAAAACATTTCAATGAACTAGGTATTGGAAAGAAATTAGAAGTACAGGGTAAAATATCTAGAGAAGAACAATACATACAGAATACTAAACAAATTATTGAAGACAATGATATTTCTATAACAAATATCATTTTACCTTTTAACGAAAATTATAATCAACAAATTAAACATGTTGAGATTTTTGATAGTATTAAAAATATTACAGACAATCATAATAAAAAATTAAAAGAAATAAAATCTATGTTTACTGACCTAAAAGATACTACACAAAACGAAATAGAAAAAATTTATAATGTTTGGAAAGAAAAGAAAAAAAATATTGAGAAGGAAATCAATAGAGCTATTAAATCCCTAGATGATATAGAAGGTAAAACTAAAGAAGATATAGCACATGAATACACTGAGACTCAAAAACAAATAACTTCTATTGAACCATTAGAAACACAATTATCTCGAGTTAAAACATCTATTGAAACATTAGAAAATGAAAGGATACAACTTAAAGAAGATTTAAAAGAAATATTTGATGAACAACTAAAAAATCTTAACAGATGCGTAAAAAAAATAAATAATAGATATTTAAAAAAACAAGTAAACATTAAAATTCAACCATATGCAAATGTTAATAATTTAATAGAGTTCCTCAAAGAGGAAAACGGATTAGGAGATTCAACATTAAAATGGATAAAAAATCATCAAAGCTTTAATTTTCCTAAGTTTATTAAATTAATTAAGGATAGAGACAGTGAAGCTATATACGAGGAATATAAAGATAGCGGTTTAAAAAAACACACAGCAGATATTCTTTCAAATATGCTCTATGAGAGAATTCTAAAGTTGGAATCAATAGAGCTAGAAAATATTATAGATATACGATTGAATGTTGGAAGTGACAAAGATACGAAATTCCGATCTCTAAATCATTTATCCAAAGGACAACAGTGCACTGCTATTTTGAATCTATTAACTTTAAGTAATAATGATCCTCTTTTAGTAGATCAACCAGAAGATAATTTAGATAATTCTTTTATAACAAACAATTTAGTTGAAAATATTCGTAAATTAAAAATTAATAGACAATTTATTTTTGCTACACATAACGCTAACATACCTGTATTTGGCGACGCAGAATTAATAGTGACAATGGAAAATGAAAACGGTCAAGGAAGTGTAAACAATGAAAACTTAGGATCCATTGATAATACTTTAGTAAGAAATTCTGTCATCCAAATTTTAGAAGGTGGAGATGTTGCTTTTAAAATGAGAAAAAATAAGTATGGTCTTTGATATGCTTTTGCATTCCCTTACTAATCAGTGTTATACTTTAGATAACGAAAATAAGTATTCACTTATACACCAATCCCCCCACTATTGCGAGTAGTGAGGGGATTTTTGTTGGTGTGGCTATATGTCACCTATTAATTATTTGTTGCGTTTATTAAGCCAATGAGTAAAAAACGCAATGGCACAGCCACTGATGACTGGCGCTATGATGTGAACGAAAATAAGCATCACTTTATACACCTCCTCTCTGCGTCGAAATTGACGCCTGAGAGATAGGCGACCTGTATATTATATCATCTCAGAATATTCGATAATAGGTAACTTCCGATAAGTTATTTTATGTAATGATAGTGAGGTTTATTTCTTTGATATTCAGAGACAAAAGAGATACTTTATAAGTATTCAAATCTCTGAGTCGCTATTTTTCTTAATATTAAGCACCATTAATAAAAATTTTTTCCCTTTGACTTTATTTATAGATCGAGCTGACACTTGAGTGAAACCCAAAATAACCTTCATAAATCCCCAAATAGGTTCTACAGCCAATTTTCTATGACTATAGTTTTTCATTTCTAGTTAAGAAAGGTTTTAATTAGTTTGAATTTTAAAGTATTTCTAATTATCATTTTTCATGATTTTCTTATTTATTATGAACACGGTTTTATGTATAGCCGTTTCAAAGAACATGCTGAACAATCATCACATTTATTTATATTAAAATCACATTTAAAGCCATTTCCACCATTTCGATATACATATGATTAAAATCTATTCTTTTACTATTAAGACATAGAGATTAGTTAAAATCACCATTGGGTTTCGTTCCAAAAATTTTATTAACATATCGCGATATATTTTTGAGCAGTTCTAACATAACTTCCCATTGATAGCATAAGCTTTTAAGTTGAGGCTTGTTATAATTTTTATATGTAAGCCCTCTGTTAATTTAATTTGGTGGTGTTTATTAAAATATATGAAGGTGTCTTATTTTTTAAGGATTTATATCTTAAACTCTTTGTTATTGTTTAAAAAATTTTTTTAGTGAAAATATTTAGTAATATCAATGTTTTAAAAATATTGATATAATATAAAAAACATTCCGCGACTTAATAAAAATATTGTTTTTTGCAAAAATAAGTTAGTATAATTTTTATATTAATAATTCATAAGGAGAATTGATATGAAAGTCAAAAGTATTTCACGGTTCTTTTCAATGAAGAAAGTGACGCTAAGTTTCGTTACTTTATTTATTGGAGTAGGGACAATAGGTTCATACAATCAGTATGCTGATGCAAGTATGAAAACGCAACAAACACATGTAACTAAGTCATCTCCAACTCAAAAGACGACGTCCAATTTTAAACGTTCAGTTAAAGATACGTCTGTTAAATCTAGAGCTACATCAATAAAAAGAGCTACATCAACCAAACAAGCTATATCACCCAAAACGTCATCAACTAAAAAAACTACAATAGCAAAAAAATCTACCACAGTAAATAAAACGCGCACAACAACCAAGACTCAGCCTACCATTCGTAAGAGTTCAACAACTTCAACACGTTCAAAAACAATGCCTACTTCTGTGAAACGCACAACTTCTCATAAAGCAACTACTGTGTCGCCAACTTCTAAAGCTAAAATATCAACAAAGACACAACAATCAACTAAAAGTCATACAACTTCAGTTAAGAAAAACACTACACAACTAAGTAAAACAAAATCTCCGTCAACGTCAACAAAATCTAAAACAGTTCAATCCTCTACGACAAAGGCACAACCTACTTTATCGACTCAAGTTAGTACAACTACTAAAGCAAAGCAATTTTCAACGCCAACTACTTCTAAAACTGATAGCAGTAAATCTTTAGTAAGTTTAGCATCTACAGAACGTAAAATAGATAAATACCAATCGATGACTCAGTTAGAAAAAGAAACAACTGAAGGTGTAGATTGGAGAAAAGATACAAAAAACACAGGGAATCAAGTACTCATTGTGGCTCCACATGGCGGAAGTATTGAACAAGGTACAACAGAATTAACTAAAGCATTAGCAGATAAAGGTAATTATGATTATTATTCATTTGAAGGCATTCGACCTAAAAACAACTCTGAATTACATGTGACGTCTACACATTATGATGATCCGACATTAAATCAAATGATTAAAAACCGTACTGCAACTATTTCGATTCATGGCGCATCAGGTACTGAGGAGATTATCTATCTTGGTGGGCCCCGTTCAGATTTAAGAAATGCTATAGAGAAGCAACTTGTAGGATGTGGATTTACAGTTAAAGTTCCACCAGAGTATCTAGGTGGTCAAAATAATAAAAACTTCATTAATAAAGAAGACAATAACACTGGCGTTCAGTTAGAATTAACGACTGCTTTAAGAAAAGCATTCTTTAAAAATGGAGATACTAGTACAAAAAATCGTACCAATAAAGAAAATTGGACACCAACAATGGAAGCATTTATTAATGCATTATATGAAGGTATCAATCAAACGTATTCATAAAAAATTTTTAATAAATGATGAACAACAATATCTTACTTAAAAAATCTTGATAAGGACGAGATGTTTTAAGATTATGTTATATTTTATAGTTCTTAATTTATGGTGAAAGTAACAATTTGACTTAAAATAGTGTTTCTATGTTGACTACATTTAAATGATTATGCGGTATGAATTTACGATATATATAATTTGTAGTGAAATAGTATAAGAATAAATCGTAATTTAAGTTGTAAAATAAATCTATGTAGTTTCAAAATTAATAATGAATTTTAGAAAATAAGGAAAAAATTACGATAATTTGAAATTCAAGTTTTTAAAAACAACTATAAAACGTGTATAATAGTAACTAACTATTGAACATTTTGTTTGTTCAAGAACCGCATCTTTGAAAGGAGTGTTATTAAGATGAAAAAATTAGCAGTTATTTTAGCATTAGCTGGTGCAGCGTTCTATGGTTTCAAAAAATACCAAAATCATGTAAACCAAGCTCCAAACATTGAATATTAAGATTCACTAATGATAATTATATGAAGACACGACTAGGTCGATTGCGACCATGTCGTGTCTTTTTTATTTTTAAAATTCAAAATTATTTTAATTATATACAAAGTAGATAAAATTCCAAATATTAAGTATAATATCTTTCGCGAGTTCTACATATTAAAGATGAAATAATTTAATGTATTTGGGAAGTGAGATATTAAATGAAGATTAACATATTTGGATATAATATCTTCGCCAAGGGCGGAACATCAAGAAGTAATATTAACTTAGTGAAAAGCTTATTAGAAATTGGACATGAGGTACACTACTTTAATTATCAGGACTATAATAAAAGTGATATCACAAAACTAATTATTTACGAAGGTTTGAGCACAAAGCATCTTCATATTCATCAATTTAATAGTGGAAAAGAACTTGCTCATGGAGACCTACTTATAATTACTAGAGAAACCTTTTTAATCATGCATATCTAGTTAAAAAATTAAATAGCAAGATTAAGATTGTTGGTGAAATACATGGTCCATTGGAATATATTAATGAGAATATAGATTTAGCATTAGACTGTATTGATTGTGTTCGAGTGAGTACAGCTAGAATTAAAAATGAATTTATAGCTAAATATGACTATCATCGGGTTTTTAATCAATACGTAAATGCACAACATATCGATTTAAAATCAGAGCCGATAAATACTAAACGAAATTTTTTAATTAAAGCACGTTTTGAGGATGAAGTTAAAGATATTTCATATATTATTAAATTGTTTAATTACATCATTAAAAACCAAATTGTTGATGATGCTCAACTTTATTTAATAGGATATGGTCCTTCAGAAATGCTTTACAAAAATTTGATAAATTACTATCATCTTAATGAGTATATCCATATTAATGAAAAAGAACCACAGAGTTATATTTATGTATCTAGTTCGCCATATGAAACGCTCGGCTATTCTATATTAGAAACGATTGCACAGGGTAATAAAGCTCTAGTTTACTATGGTGATGATAACGTGTTAAAGGATATCTATGCACCATATGAAGCGATACGTTTTTTAACCAAAGATATGATTAAAGATAGTAAAATAATTAAAGACTTTCTAAATTATAAATATAGTCACTTTGATCGACAAAAATATTATCGACAGTTGGAAAGTACGTTTAAATGCATTAATTATGGACAGGAATTTTTAAATAATGTTGAAACTTTCTCTTCATCTCAACATGTAAAAGTGAAGAAAATTCATCGACATCTCGGTAGTGAAAAACAAATAGATATAGCAAGTCGTTTAAAAGAGAGTCGTTGGATGAATTTAATTAGAAAAAATAAATATTTATTTAATAAATGTAAAACGTACTATGAAAAAAGAACGCATATGAGCTATATCAAAAATTTAAATCAAATACCTGTAGACGACGATTCAATATTTATAGAGTCTTTCCATGGCAAGAATTTTAGTGGAGATCCTAAATATATTGCTCTTGCTATTAAGAGACAGTATGATCATAAAAAAATATATGTGAGTTCAACCAATTCACTTGTTGATATGGAAATCAAACGTTACGGTTTTACACCTGTTCGATTTGGAAGCGAGAAATATATTAAAACGTTTAGAAAGTGTAAGTATGTTTTTATCAATGGTAACTCGTGGGATAAAGTGTACAAGTCTTCAGATCAGATATTTGTTCAAACATGGCACGGTTTTCCATTAAAGAAAATGGTTAATGATTTAAATGAACAACATGAAAGACAACAACAACTAGAGGCATTCATACCACGCATGAAAAAATGGGATTACATTTTGACATCATCAGATATTAATACGACGTTGTTGGAATCTGCTTTTATGCTAAATAAAAATCCAAATCTTAAAGTTCTAGAATACGGCGCACCTAAGAATGAATATTTAATAAATAATAATAATTTACAAGAGCGCCAGCAGTTACAGCTTAAATATATGTATAAGATAGATGATGATAAAAAATATATATTATATTGTCCCACTTGGAGGGGAAATCAAAGAAAAGAAGTCACTCAGATTAATTTAAAAGATTTACTTAAATATTTACCAGAGAATTATGAGATTATTGTGAAACTTCATCCTAATGAAAGTCATTTAAGAACCAGATATAATCAAATAGATAATCGAATTCACTGTTATTTCAATGAACTTGTTGATATTCAAGAACTGTATATTCTGAGTGAATGTATGATTACAGATTACTCGTCGACCATTTTTGACTATATACATTTAAACAAGCCAGTCTTTATTCTTCAAGAAGACGAGCAACAATATAAACAAAGTGTTGGTTTTTATTTTGATTTGTTTGAAGTGGGTGATTTTCTTAAAGCCTCTTTAAATGAACACATGTTAGCTAAACAAATTTGTAGCACTGATTATATAAATTATTCAAAAGTGGTTCATCGTTTGATGAAACAAGATAGTTCGAAAAGCAGTGAAAAGTTAATGGCCGAAATTCTTGGGGAACCAGAATATCCAAGTTCATCAAACTGCAAACAACAGATTTCTTAAAGAAAGTTGTTATTTACTGGGAAATAATATAAGTATGGGTACTTTGAGACAAGAATCATGTGACTCTTGTCTCAGTTTCATATTTTTGGGTAAACATTTAACATATAGCAATGATAACCAATACAAATTTAATAAGTATACAATCTAACTATTTTTATAGAACATCAAAACACATTCTAGGGGGGAGTGCATGTCTAAAATTTTACTAACTGGTGCATCAGGTTATATTGGTAACCATCTCAAGAATAAATTAAAAAAAGATCATGAAGTGATAGCTATATCCAGAAATACTCATAATAAAACGGATGAAGAAAATGTCACGTGGAAGTCAGCAGACTTATTTGATTTGGACGAAGTTACAAAAGTAATGAAAGATGTAGATACAGCGATATATTTAGTACACTCTATGATGCCATCAGCAAAATTAACGCAGGCTAGCTTTGAAGATATGGATGCATTGTTAGCAGATAATTTTGCGCGTGCGGCTCAAAAGCAGGGTGTTAAGCATATTGTCTACATGAGTGGTTTAATACCAGAAAATGATGAGCTATCTGCACATTTAAGAAGTCGACTTGAATGTGAAAAAATTCTTGGTGATTACGGTATACCAGTTAGCACATTACGTGCAGGTTTAATTATTGGTGCAAAAGGTAGTTCTTATCCAATTCTTAAACGACTAGTTGAGAGATTGCCAGCAATGGTTTTGCCTAGTTGGGCTTACAATAAAATTGCACCTGTTGCCATTGACGATGTGATAGATGGTTTAGCAGCATTGGTGAATCGAACACCCAAAGATAACGAAGCAATTGATATCACAGGTCCTGAAGTGATGAATTATAAAACGCTGATACAGCGCACAGCTAACGTACTTGATAAGCGACTGCCTATGCTTGATTTACCTATTATACCCATTATCGTAAGTCGATATTGGGTACAACTGATTTCAAATGTACCGAAAGAAATGGTATATCCATTAATGAATAGTTTAACTCACGATATGGTACCACATCGAAAACGCGTTGTGTCTAACTTGTCCGTAGGAAATATCACCTTTGAAGATAGTGTGAAAAGAGCACTAAGAGAAGAACAAAAGACTTCTAAGAAAAAGTCAGATTCGAAAAATTCTCAATCATTTGGGCTTATGCATCAAGAAATTAAAGATGTACGAGCCATTACACGGTTTAAAATTCCGGAAGGTTATTCGATTAAAGATGTGACTAAAGAATATGCAAAATTCATCAATAATATCACACTACATATCGTTAAAGGTACGATAAATGAACGAGAATTTAATATGAATTTGCCCTTCATTAATAAATTTATTTTAAAAATGGAACGTGATGAAGCTGACTCTACAGAAGATATGGTGGTATATAATATTGTGGGTGGCGATTTAGCACATTCAAATGATGGTGGAAATGCACGCTTTGAATTCCGAAGAATAAGAAACACCAATGAGGGTATTATTGCTTTACAAGAATATGAACCTACATTACCTTGGGTAGTATATAAACTAACTCAAGCTAAAGCACACAAGACTGTTATGAATATTTTTAAAAACAAAATGGCACGTTTAGCGCAACAAAAAAATGTAAAAGATGAAACATATATGTCTAATCGTGTAACTATTGGAGTAACAGTAGCATCAGCGTTCGTTATTGGAAGCGCAGTAGGGTTCCAACTTTTTAAAAAGCATCAAATCAAAAAGAACACAATGTCGAATGCAGAATTATAAGCATTTTATATTTAATTGTTATTACATCTTATGTGTATAAAATATATCATTTACATGATAAAGGGACAGTGGTCATGACGACGACTGTCCCTTTCTTATTATATTAAATTTAAACTTTATAACTAATTTTGATTTGATGTTACATTGTCTCCGAAAAAGTCAAATAAGTTTTTAGCGCTTTGGGTATTTTCCATATTCCCTTTGAATTTGTTAGAACCTGGCCCATATGCATATGTGTTAACATCTACACCTGTATGGCCATTGGTTGTCCAACCTGTGTGTGAAGCATCGTTAATTGGTTTTTGAATTGCATTTTGTAATTTTGTTGTTTGTTCTACAACTTTTTCGTCTTTGTCATCTTTACCTTCTTTTTGTAATTTGTGAAGCTCGTCTGCTGCTTTTTTGACTTTATCGAGTTGTTTATTTGGGAAATCAATGCCGTATCCATCTTTAATTACTTTTTCAGGATCTTTTCCATCAGCGATTTGTTTTGTCATATACATTCCAGAATGTTTCATCTTGTGAATAGCCTCTGGATTCCATTTATAATCTTTACCTTTTGCGGTTGATAGACCACCAGTTGAGTGGTCTGCAGTTGCTACAACAAGTGTATCTTTATGTGTCTTTGCATAATTAATAGCATTATCAAAAGCTGTTTCGAAACCAGACATTTCAGACATCACACCAGTGATATCATTAGGGTGTGCAGCTTTATCAATTGAAGCACCCTCAACCATTAAAAAGAATCCTTTATTATTTTTACTTAATTTATTTAGTGCACTGTTTTGCATGTCTACTAGCAACGGATTAGATTGAGGTGCATCTATTTGTAATGGCATATCTTTTTCTGAGAAAGTACCTAAAACTTGCTTGCTTTGTGATTGATTTAATTCATCTTTATTAGAAACGATATCATAACTATCTTTTTTGAATTTTTTCGCTAAATTTTTATTTTCTTTACCGAAGTATTTTGCACCGCCACCTAACATCACATCGACTTTATGTTTGCCATTTATTTTATCATTATAAAATTGCTGTGCAATTTCATCTTTTTTGTCGCGTGAATCTATATGAGCAGCATATACAGCAGGTGTTGCATCAGTAAGTTCAGCAGTAGTTACTAAACCAGTTGATTTTCCTTGTTCTTTAGCTTGTTCTAGCACAGATTTAATTGGTTTTTTATTTGTATCAACACTAATCGCACCGTTATATGTTTTGTGACCGGTACTAAAAGCTGTTCCTCCAGCAGCAGAGTCTGTAACATTTTCTTTAGGATCATTAGAATAAGTACGATTTGTTCCTTTTAGATATTTATCAAATGCAGTTGGAGTCATTTTCTTAGCACCAGGCTTATTTTTATAATAGCGATATGCAGTGTTAAAAGAAGGTCCCATACCATCGCCAACCATAAAGATGACATTTTTTGGATTTTTTGTGTTGCCGAAAGCAATGGCATCGTTTTGTGTTTGCTTAGTTTGAGCACTTTGTTCTGAGCTACCTGAAGCATATGATACGTTTACCGTACTTAAAACGGATGCTGCTACGATTGATGAAGCAAGCGTCGTCTTACCCATTTTGTTCATAAATTTCATAAATAAATTGCCTCCCAATATGTATGATAAATCAAGTATAGAAGACAAACTTTGACTGAGAGTTAGTTTTTAGTAAATATAATGTAAAGTAATATTATTTTTACATATTATAAAATTTTATCAGTTAAATAAAAATGTATGACTTTATATTCGATGTTCGTTTATATCTCTCAAAGTTATAATATTGTTAAAATAATAGCATCATGACAATGTATTTCCTATTAATAAACATGTAAAATAATCTATAATAGGTATCATAATTATTGGGGGCTAGAGACCCTAAGAGAAGGTGAGACAATGATATTTGTAATGTTATCTCCAATATTAATTATTTTGTTTATTGTACTAAGCGTATTAGAAGAAAAACGTAGAAAGAAAAATTCAAAAGAACAAAATTCGAATCATGTAGATCAGCAACAATATGATTATACCGACAAAGAACAACAACAAAATAAAAATTCAAATGATGATAAATAAGAGTGAAAAGATAGTGAAAGGTGAACATATATGAAAATTTTCATTGTAGAAGACGATTTAGTGATTGCTGAAAGTTTAGCTAATGAGCTATCTAAATGGAATTATGAGGTGCATGTGGTTGATAATTTTGAAAAGATAATGGAAGATTTTCGCCGAGTAGAACCACAACTCGTATTATTAGATATCAATCTACCAACACTTAATGGCTTCCATTGGTGCCAAGAAATGCGAAAAGTATCTCATGTGCCTATTATGTTTATTAGTTCAAGAACAGATAATATGGATCAAATTCTGGCTATCCAAATGGGTGGCGATGATTTTATCGAGAAACCATTTAACTTGTCTTTAACAGTAGCTAAAATTCAGGCACTATTGCGTCGCACTTATGATTTATCAATAGCTCGTGATGAAATAGCTGTTAAAGGTTGTAAACTAATTGTTGATGAGGCCAAGCTTAGCAAGGATAATGAACATGTTCAACTTTCCTTAACAGAGCTACAGATATTAAAATTGTTATTTCAAAATGAAAATAAATATGTAAGTCGTACAGCTTTAATTGAGAAGTGTTGGGAGTCTGAGAATTTTATTGATGACAATACGCTCGCAGTAAATATGACACGATTACGAAAAAAATTACTTTCTATCGGTGTCGATGATTTAATTGAGACAAAGAAAAATGTAGGATATAGGGTTTGAGACATATGAAGTTTGCATATATTCAATCGATTCGTAATGAGATTTCAATTATTTTAATAATTCTATTATTTTTTGCACTTATATTTTATGTGTTTTCTTTACCTTTTGATGCATACGTACTTGCAATCAGTATAATATTACTATTGATGTGTGTACGTTGGTGGATAAAGTATTTAAGTTTTAAAAAGAACGAACATCTTAAAGATAAAGTAGCATATTTAGAACATGAGTTAGCACATGTTAAGAATCAGCAAATTGAATATCGTAACGATGTTGAAAGTTATTTTTTAACATGGGTACATCAAATTAAAACACCTATCACTGCCTCACAATTACTTTTGGAGAGAAACGAGGAGAATGTAGTTAATCGTGTTAGACAAGAAATTGTGCACATTGATAATTATACAAGTCTCGCATTAAGTTATTTAAAATTATTAAATGAAGAGTCAGATATGACAATTACCAAAGTGACAGTTGATGATTTGATTCGCCCGTTGCTTTTAAAATATAGAATTCAGTTTATTGAGCAAAAGACGCAAATCCATTATAAAAAAAGTGAGGACATTATTTTAACCGATGCACAATGGGCGTCTATAATGATAGAGCAACTTTTAAATAATGCTTTAAAATATGCTAAAGGTAAAGATATTTGGATAGATTTTGATGTTGCCAATCAAACTCTACAGATTAAAGATAATGGTATTGGGATTAGTAAAGCAGATATTCCTAAAATTTTTGATAAAGGATACTCAGGATTTAACGGTAGATTGAATGAACAATCAACTGGTATAGGTTTATTTATAGTGCAACACATTGCAAATCATTTAAATATACAAGTAACTGTACAATCAGAATTGAATCATGGGACAGTATTTTTTATACATTTTACTAAAGAAAAATAATAAACTTTCAAAATTGTAAGTTTGCCAATGATATTTGTAAGATATTATGAATGTTATTGGCATTCTTTTTATTTTATGATGTAGTAGAAGGGTAGAAAGGAGTTTGCATAGTGTTATTAGAGGTTAAAAATGTAAAAAAAGTCTATGGCAGAGGTATGAACACGACAATGGCTTTAAATCAAATGAACCTTGAAATTGATGAAAATGAATTTGTAGCAATCATGGGAGAGTCAGGTTCAGGTAAATCTACATTACTCAATTTAATTGCTACTTTTGATCGTACAACTGAAGGCTTGATAAAGTTAGACGGGTTGCCACTTAATCAATTGAAGAATAAAGACATTGCACGTTTTCGTAGAGAAATGATGGGATTTGTGTTTCAAGATTTTAATGTGTTGAATACGATGTCGAACAAAGATAATATTTTGATGCCTCTTGTACTTGCAAATGAACGTCCAAAAATAATGCAAAAACGCTTAATGGAAATAAGTGAACAATTAGGAATTGAAGACTTGCTTGAAAAATATCCGTCTGAAATATCTGGGGGACAAAAACAACGGATAGCTATAGCCCGTGCGTTGATAGCACGACCTAAATTATTATTAGCTGATGAACCCACTGGTGCACTTGATTCAAAAACCTCTAAAAACCTTATGTGTTTATTTCGAAAAATTAATCAAAAGCATCAAACTATATTAATGGTGACACATTCAAATATTGACGCGTCATATGCGAACCGTGTCATCTTCATCAAAGATGGTCGTTTGTATCATGAGATTTATCGTGGTGAAGAATCGCAAACAGATTATCAAAAGCGTATTGCCGATAGTTTGGCCATATTGAATGGAGTAGGTGACTAATATGACTTTCAAGATTTTGTGGAAAATGATTAAACAAAATTTTGTTAATCAACGTCATATCATTGTTCCATTTATTAGCGTAATAAGTATTTTATTCGGTATTGAATACATATTGTTATCGTTAACAACCAACATTTACTTTAATGAGCATCATCCTGAATTAAAAATATCTGCGATTATTGGAATAGTGTTTATGACGATGTTATTATTCATATTTTTAATTTATGCAAATCACTTTGTTATGAATCATAGGAAAAAGGAATTTGCCTTAAATATGGTTCTTGGTATGGAGAAAAAACATCTAAGACTCATCATCTTGATTGAACTTTTCATTCAGTTTATTATATCTGCAATATTGAGCATTGTTGGAGGTTACTTATTTGGTGAGCTCTTTTTTATGTTATTTAATAAACTAGTTAATACGCATCAACCTCAGTTGTCTGATTATCCATTTGATGTTTTATCAATGAAAATCACATTAACCATGCTACTCAGTTTGATGATCATATTGTTTGTTATTAACAATTTTAAAATATCATTTAAAAACTCCTTACAGTTATTGCTTAAAAATAAAAGTAAGACGCATGAAAAGTCACGTGTACGGTTAATAATATTTTTAATTTTAGGATTAATTTTTATAGGGATTGGCTATTATTTAGCTATAAAACCTAACACAGCTATCGGTTCCTTGGGGATTATATTTTTTGCGATTTTGTCAACGCTTATTGGTACCTATTTGCTCTTTGTTAGCTTAGGATCAATAGTTTTAGAAATGTTACAAAAATTAGATTATTATTATTATAAACCCAATCATTTTTTCTTTATTGCAGGACTCAAATCACGCGTAAAATCTAGTGCGATTGGTTTAGCTACCATTTCATTTATGTGTACATTTCTGATTGTTACGTTAAGTATGACAGTCTCAACTTATAGAAATATGGATCATAGGTTTGAATTTGCATTTAAAAATGATTACGCAGGTTATTATATTGGTGATTTTCATAAAGATAGCAAACTTCAACGTAAGATAGAAAATTTAAAAAAAGATATTCGCCAAGAAGTTCCAACTGGTCAATTTAAAATTTATGCACGAGGTATGGTTGGAGCCGAATTGCAGGGAGGCTTAAAACATAAAAAGCTAAAAAGACAAACTGTATCGAGTGGTTTATTTAATTTCGGAAATAAGCAAAAATTCAACTCTTTTATTTCTATATATAATAAAAGTGATTATAATAAAAACAATAAAAAAATAAAATTAGATGATGATGAAATTGCAATAAGTACAAGTGTGTCATTATTTAAAAAAATGAAAACGCTCAATATATTTGGGAAAACATATAGAGTTAAATATATTGAGTCTACAAATATAGATAACTTACTCTATGCAGATGGTATAACTTTAATTGTGAATCAACAACAACTGATGGATCGTATCGTTAATGAATATCGTAATCACAATGATGAAAATTTAATCATCACTCCTAATCAAGTCCAAACTGCCGTTGAATTTAATGTATTAAAAGAAAAGGATAAGTTGAATCATCGTATTAAGAAAATAGGTGTTCAACACGATATTGAATTTCAAGTGAAAAAACAAAACCTATTGATGTGGAAACAAGTCAACTCAAGTTTAGTTTTTGTTGGAAGTGTTGTATCTCTAGTTTTATTGATAGGTATATTTCTTATGATGTATTATAAACAAGTTTCAGAAGGACATGAAGATAGAGATGCATATATAACGATGAAACAACTAGGATTAGATGAAATTTTAATCAAAAAAACAATTAATAAACAAGTAATATGGGTATTTCTCATTCCTGTAATTGTTGCAATCATACATACGTTAGCTGCTTTTCGCATCATATACTCTGTATTAGGAATCGTTGGTCAATATGACTTGGGACTGTATGCTACAAGTTATGTCGGTGTGATAGTTGTATTTATTATTTTTTATTCAATAATGTACTGGATTACTTCTAGAATTTATTATACGATGATAAACGGTAAGCATTAATATTAATATATTTTAAGAAATATAAATTACAATATATCTAATTTAATGCATATATTTAAAAAAATTAGGGAATTAAATGAATAAATGAAATGGAGGAACAAGAATGATACAACGTAAAGGTGAATTAATACTTTCATGGATTGGCAATGGATTACATCTGTTGTATGTATTTTTAGTAGGCATATTTTTCATAATGACACAAACAAGTGAATTTAAAAATGGGATGATTCAAGGATTTATAGAAGAAAATCCGGGGGAATATGATTTAGCATACCAAACTTATAATTTGATGTTAGGTTTAGGTGTTGTTTTCATTATTATACTTCTCATTTTATTAATTGTATCAATAGTTGCCGCTATTTTAATTGGCAAAAATGCAAAAGTATCAGGAATATTACTTGTTATTACAGGAATCATTGGTCTCTTTTTAAGTTTTATTGCTGGTGCCTTATGGTTAATAGCAGGTATCATGCTTTTAGTACGTAAACCACAAACACAAAATGACCAAATCAATTCTCAATATAGTAATGACATACATTCACATGTTGTGCCAGAAGAAAAGAAACGTGAACAACAACAATATAATATGAATGAACCACATATTGGTCAATCATCAACATCTCATCATGATCACGCATTGAATGATCAAAATAAACGAGAAAATCATAATCATGATAATCAACCATACAAATAGTACAAACGTATTAAAGGTTGGATACTTATATCATATGTTTTAATGTTTTAAACTTTTATTATAAATAAATGAATTGAAAAATGCTTGTTGCTGACTGTTTCGAATCATAGTCAGTTGTAAGGGAGCGAGACGACGAATCTGAAAAGAATCGGTCTCGCTTTTTTAGTATAAAAATTTAATTATTATTTTAAAATGATAAAGTGATTTCTATAGTTAAATTTAGTGCGAGGATACTTTAAAAAATTATATTGAAAATTGTCGCTATTACAAAATATTCTAAAGCGCACAATTCATTTTAAAAACAAAAAAGAAGTTTTAAAATTTATATTTCTGTCTATATATGAGTTGTGCACGAAATGACAAACGCAATTCACATATGAAATATTTATCACTTTACAATAATATGTTGTTAAGTTGATGTAGATAAATTCATTGTTTTACGTATAAGTCACTATCGTTGTTTTCTAGAATCCATTTTAATTATATCCAATCGACAAAAGTGAAAAGGAGGAACATAATAAATGAATTGGATATCGATTATTTTATTTATTATGGTCGTAGGTGGCATTTCTTTTTATGCTTATTTGCAATCAAGAAAAATTAAAACGAGTAGTTCAGATGGTTATTTTATGGGAGGAAATAGCCTTACTGGATTTACAGTTGCCTCTACAATTATCATGACCAATTTGTCGACAGAACAAATTGTTGGGCAAAATGGTCAAAGCTATGCACAAGGAATGGAAGTAATGGCTTGGGAGGTTACGGCTGCCGTAGCAGTTGTATTGTTGGCTTGGGTCTTTCTTCCTAAATATCTAAAATACGGTGTTAATACAATTTCTGAGTTTTTGGAATTACGTTATGATACATTTACTAAACGTTTTGTCTCCATTTTATTTATCTTTACCTATGTCGTATCTTTCTTGCCTGTAGTATTGTACTCTGGTTCCCTAGTGTTCAATAAAATGTTTAAAGTTGATGAATATTTAGGTGTAAGTAGTTCAACTGCTGTCATCATTATTTCATCTATTATTGGTATAATTGGCATTATTTACTTATTTATAGGTGGTTTATCGTTAAGTGCTTTTAGTGATTCAATTTATGGCATGGCTTTAATCATAGGTGGACTTGCGATTACAATATTAGGTCTAGGTCAATTAGGAGATGGCAACTTCCTACATGGCTTCGACAAAATCGTGCAAGACACACCTGAGAAATTGAATGGTTTTGGTAAGGTGGACTCGGATGTTGTACCTTGGCCAACCCTATTCTTCGGTATGTTCTTTAACAATTTATTCTTCTGGTGCGCAAACCAGATGATAGTTCAAAAAGCACTCGCAGCTAAAAATTTAAAAGAATCTCAAAAAGGTGCAATATATTTAAGCTTATTTAAAGTTTTCGGACCATTAATTACAGTCTTACCAGGTGTAGTAGCATTTAACTATTTTAATGGTAGTATTGACAAATCAGATAACGCTTACCCTGCACTTGTAACTTCAGTATTACCAGAATGGGCATTTGGCTTATTTGGTGCGGTTATTTTTGGTGCAATATTGAGCTCATTTGTTGGCTCATTGAATAGTACAACTACACTATTGACACTCGATTTCTATAAACCTATTTTTGGAAAAAATAAATCAGATAAACATATTGCTACTGTAGTCATTGGAGTTATTGTTGTAGCACTTGCACCAGTCATCTCATTATTCCCTAGTGGTCTTTATGCAGTAGTTCAACAGTTTAATGGTGTGTATAGTATGCCAGTGCTAGCTTTGATTTTAGTGGCTTTCTTTTCTAAACGCACATCTAAATTGGGCGCTAAAGTGACACTCTTCACACATATAATTTTATACGCTATCATCAGCTTTGTATTTACAGAAATTAATTACCTATACACATTTAGTGTATTATTCTTTGTAGATTTAATTATTATTTTGATCTTTAACAAAGTTAAACCATCTAGTGAGTTTGATTTAAGCACGCACCAACCGAAAGTAGATATGACGCCATGGAAATATCGTTACGTTGCAGGTATTATTGTTCTTGCATTAGTAGTAGTAAGTTATATTATCTTCTCACCACTCGTGTTAGCAAAATAAATGTTACAATTAAAACTTAATAAGTAACAAAACAAAAGTGTACGTTAAGGACGTTTATCAGCGTGATCACGTGCACTTTTTAACTATGAATAAAGTTGATTTAAAAATTAGAAAGGAGGAACAACGACGATGCTAACAGTCGGAATTATACCTTCGCCAGGTATAGCGCATCAACATGTAAAAAAAATAATTCCAAATGTTAAACAGTTATTGTCAAAGCGGACTAAACATAGTCAATGGAATTTCGACATCAAAGTCGATCTCATGATAGGATCTGCAGAAGATGTACATGAAAGTGTTGAAAAAGCAGCACAAATTAAAGAGGAACATCAGTGGGATTACGTTGTTTGCCTGACAGATTTGCCTAGTATTTCAGATAATAAAGTGGTTGTCAGCGACTTTAATAGTGACAAACATGTTGCAATGCTATCATTACCGTCACTAGGTTTTATTGATTTGAAACGCAAGCTAGTTAAAACGATGACTTCATTGATTGAACAATTATATTATAATCAACCGAAAGACAAAAATGCGCCACATCCTTTTGTACGCGTGAAGGCTGTAGAACCTGACGAAGACGCCACATCAAAGCAACGATATATTAATATTTTATTTATCATAAGTTGGATTCAGTTAATTGGTGGACTGACACGAGCAAATCAGCCTTGGAAAAACATCTTTAATTTTAAGAAAATCATTTCAGTTGCCTTTGCAACAGGAACTTATGTCTCCATATTTTCAATGCCATGGGAATTAAGCGTGATTTATTCGCCGCTTCGACTTATCATATTGATGGTGATTGCTATACTTGGGATGGCCGGATGGCTATTCTATGCGCATCAATTGATTGAAAAGAAAACTGCTAAATCTCAGCGAGTATATCGATATATTTATAATTCAACCACACTTGTTACATTAAGTTTGATTACCCTCATAAATTATGTCATTTTATATTTATTGTTAATCATCAGTATTACACTCTTTGTCCCTGTGGAATTATTTAATAGTTGGACGAGTGCCCAATCACAATTTACATTCTCAAATTATATGAGATTGATTTGGTTTGTATCATCATTAGGGCTTTTAGCTGGAGCTATGGGATCAACAGTTGAAAATGAAGAGAAAATACGTCGTATTACTTATTCTTATAGACAATATCATCGTTATAAAGAAGCTGAGCAAGAACAAAAAGAACAAGAAACTTCTCGTGATGTATCACAACAAAATGTCGAACAACAAACTTCAAGTAAAGATGAAAATAATGAACAATATGAAGGTAAAAAACAAGGACATAGAGAGGAGGATGACGCATGACAAATCAAAAAACTGTGGGTCTAGTCGTCGCTCCAGGTGTTACTGAACGCCTTGCAGAAAATCTCATACAAGAAATGCCTAAAATGTTATCTACACATTATGATCATCAGCAAGAATGGATTTTTGATTTAGTTACGGATCCGCTTACTGGTTTTGCTGAATCTGTAGATGAAATTTTTGGGAAAGTAGCCGATTATCACGATAAGAGACAATGGGATTATGTGATAGCAATTACAGATTTACCGATGTTTGCGGACAAGCAAGTGATGGCATTAGATATTAATATGGAAAATGGTGCAGCTATATTCTCATATCCGGCATTTGGCTGGCGTCCAGTTAAAAAACGTTTCAAGCATGCGATTTATAATATTATTCAAGAATTAAATGAAGCTGAACAAGAAAATCGTAATTATGATAATAATAAGCAAATAGAAAATTCAGTAAAAAAACAATTTCCGCTCTCTAAAATAGATAAAGAAACAATATATATGAAAGAAACAGACTCTTATCACTTAAGATATTTATCAAGTTCACGTTCTAGAGGCATGTTTCGCCTTGTTAGTGGAATGACCTTTGCGAATAATCCATTAAATATGATGGCAAGTTTAAGTAATATAGTAGCTATTGCATTTACTACAGGTGCATTTGGACTTGTATTTACAACGATGTGGCAAATGGCTTATAACTTTTCAATGTGGCGCTTATTTGGAATTTCAATTATTGCGATTATTGGAATGCTAATATGGATAATGATGTCACATGATTTATGGGAGCCAGTTAATAAAAGCAACCATAAGCATATTACTTGGTTATACAATCTTACAACAATAATGACATTGATTTTTGCCATTATAATTTATTATATTATTCTTTATTTACTATTCTTAATTGCTGAAATCGTATTATTGCCATCAGGATTTTTAGGTCAGCAAGTTGGATTAAAAGGTCCTGCAGGCATTGATTTATATTTAAGTATTCCATGGTTTGCAGCTTCAATTTCGACAGTTGCAGGTGCAATAGGTGCTGGTTTACTTAATGATGAACTCATTAAAGAAAGCACATATGGATATCGTCAGCGTGTAAGATACGAAGAACAACGTCGATAAAAGCAGTCGCTTTTATCGACATTTTATTTTTGCAATACGAAATTTAACAGTTTATCTGTCATAGAATATAGCGATTTTATGAGAATTAATTTAAAATATTGATAACAACTTTTTTATAGAGATAACTTGAAAGTAGGGATTGAATTGATTTGTTCTAATTGTGGGGCACATTTAGAGAAGGATGATAAATTTTGTGTTAATTGTGGGCAGAGTGTGTTCGATAATCCAAAGACAAAAACTGAACATAATTTTAATAGTCAAGATAGACAATGTCCAAAGTGTCACAAAGTAGTAAATGTCGATGATAAGTTTTGTATCAATTGTGGTCATTCTCTTCAGCAAACATTATCAAATTCAAATGACAACATAGCATCACATACATATTCAAATACAAAACCTGAAATTGAAAATGAAACTGCAGATCATATTCGATTGACAGAAGAAGCCAAGCATCTATTTAATAACACAACGAAATCAATAGGTAGGCTAGCAGGGAATGATGAAAGTTTAAAATTAAATTTGCGTGACATGTTTTCTGAGGTGTTTAAATCTCACACCAAAGATGAAGCGGATGATGTATTTATTGCTGGAACAAAACGTACGACGCCACATATTAATGAAGTTTCCGAGGAGTGGGGAAGACCTTGGGTGTTCTCACGTGTATTTTTAGCTTTAGGTATCACTTTCCTAGCGTTATGGATATTAACAAATATATTTGGTAATGCCAATGCCATACCAGGTATGATATTTATTGGCGCACTATTAGTTCCTATTTCAGGATTAATCTTCTTCTTCGAATCTAATGCATTTAAAAACATTAGTATCTTTGATGTAATGAGGATGTTCTTTATTGGTGGTGTATTATCACTCATTAGTACAATGATTTTATATCAATTTGTTACATTTAGTACTGAATCGCAATATTATGGAATTATGACTATAACAGATGCGTTCATAGTAGGATTTGTTGAAGAGCTTGGAAAAGCAACTGTTGTTATTTTATTTATTAATTATTTAAAAACAAATAAAATACTCAATGGATTACTTATCGGTGCTGCTGTTGGTGCAGGGTTCGCGGTGTTTGAATCAGCTGGTTATATCTTTAGGTTTGGATTTAATTTATTTGATGGAGTTAATAATATTACTGAAATCACTATACAAAGAGGTTGGACAGCTTTAGGTAGTCACCTCGTTTGGGCAGCTATTGTTGGTGCTGCGGCAGTAATAGTGAAAGAAACAAAGCATTTCGAATGGGCGAATATCATCGATAAACGTTTTATATTTTTCTTTTTTGTGGCAGTGACATTACACGGAATATGGGATACGGAAATAACACTTTTAAGTAGTGGTTATTTAAAATATATCTTATTAATTATGATTGCATGGCTATTTATATTTATACTTATGAAAGCAGGGCTAACTCAGGTGAATCAGTTGCGTGATGAATACAATCGTTTAGAGGAAAGGTGATATAAATGAAATTCTGCCCTCATTGTGGAAATCCGATAAAAAAGGAACAGTCATTTTGTAATAAATGTGGAAAACATTTAAAGACATCGACACAAAGAAAAAGTGAAAATCAAATTGAACATATGCGTGAACAGCAATCGTATATTTCTTGTGAGGAAAGACAACATCATGATTCAACATTTTATAAAGAACAAAAACATACTGGTTGGCTAATTGTATTATCAATTATATTTGTCTTGTTGATAGCAGCGCTATTGTATGGTGCGTACTATACTTACAATCATTATATTAGTGATGAGCAAAGTCATCAAACAACACAGTCTCAGCAATCAAATGAAAGTGGTCAAAATAAGGATCAATCCACTGGTCCAAGCATTGATGTTTTTAGTGATGACTTTGATCAAGGTTATATGAAGTCAGCTTCAACAAGTGGATATAGAGGTGTTTATAATGGAATGACACGTGAAGAAGTTGAAGATAAATTTGGAACATCCAATGGTTCTGTAGAAAGTTTGAAGTGGAGTTACGAAAAATATGGTGATTTAGCTGTAGCCTACGATGATAATGAAGTTGTTAGCGTAGGTGTAGCACCTAATCATATTTCAGAAGATCAATTTTTAAGTATGTATAATGAACCGGATGATAGAAATTCAAGCCAACTCATTTATGATAGTAACAAAGATAATGACTTCTCTGTGTTAGCTAATGTTAAAAATGGATATGTTACTGTCATTGAAAATGTAAATCAAATTTAAATATAACGCTTATGGAAAGCCTAAGACCTCACAGAGTGTCTTGGGCTTTTTCTATGATTAGTGGTCAGGGTAGATTGGATATAGTATTATTCCAAGTCGCTTTAACTTTATAGTTGATGGTTTAATGAGAAAATTTTAATTGTGAGCATATATATTATGAATATATGCGAGTCATTTTATACTATAATCAATCGCGCACGATTGAAAAGAGGTGGAGATGTGAAACAAGAACAAATGAGGTTAGCGAATCAGCTTTGTTTTTCAGCATATAATGTAAGTCGTTTATTTGCTCAATTTTATGAGAAAAAGTTAAAACAGTTTGGTATAACTTATTCTCAGTATTTAGTATTACTGACGTTATGGGAAGAGAATCCTCAAACATTAAATTCAATTGGTAGACATTTGGATTTATCTAGTAATACTTTAACCCCCTTACTAAAAAGACTTGAGCAATCTGGCTGGGTTAAAAGAGAACGTCAACAATCTGATAAACGACAGTTGATAATTACGTTAACTGACAATGGGCAACAACAACAAGAAGCTGTTTTTGAAGCAATTTCAAGTTGCTTACCACAAGAATTTGATACGACTGAGTATGATGAAACGAAATATGTGTTTGAAGAACTAGAGCAAACATTAAAACATCTCATAGAAAAATAAGAAAGGATGAGTGTTAATGAAACAATATGATGTAGTATTTTTAGGAAGTGGTCATGCAGCTTGGCATGCTGCGTTAACATTAAAGCAAAGTGGTAAGCAAGTAGCTGTAGTTGAAAAAGATACCATCGCCGGTACATGTACTAACTATGGTTGTAATGCGAAAATTTTATTAGAGGGACCTTATGAAGTGCTTGAAGAAGCCAAACAATATCCTAATATTATTGATAGTCACAATTTAGAAGTGAATTGGAAGAATTTAATGCATTACAAAGAACAAGTCATTAATCCTATGTCTGAAACCCTCACATCGATGTTTGAACAACAGGGAATTGATGTAATCATGGGGAAAGGTAAACTTGTAGATGCTCATACAATAGAGGTAAATAATACAACTTTACAATCAGATTATATTGTTATAGCAACTGGACAACATAGTCATCAATTAGATATTGAGGGTAAAGAATATACGCATGATAGTCGGGAATTTTTATCAATGCAATCTTTACCGGATAGTATCACTTTTATTGGAGCAGGTATTATCAGTATTGAATTCGCTTCTATCATGATCAAATCAGGTGTAGAGGTTAATGTGGTTCATCATACAAATCATGCACTTGAAGGGTTTAACGAATCACACGTCAATAAATTAATTCAAAAGTTAAAAGATGAAGGTGTTAAATTTTACTTTAGTGAGAATACCAAGTCAGTTAAACCGAATGCACAACGTTTTATAGTAGAAACTGAGTCTGGAAAGATGATTGAAACAGATTATGTACTGGATGCAACCGGTAGAAAGCCTAATGTTCAGCAAATAGGTTTGGAAAAAGTGGGTATACTATTTAGTGATAGAGGTATTGAGGTTGACGATTATTTAAGAACAAATGTGAAAAATATATACGCAAGTGGGGACGTTATCAATAAAATGATTCCTAAACTTACTCCTACAGCTACATTTGAGTCTAATTATATCGCTGCCCATATCCTTGGATTGAATACAGATGCCATTCAGTATCCACCAATACCTTCAGTGCTTTATTCATTGCCTCGTTTATCTCAAATAGGTGTCACAGTTAGCGAGGCTAAGAAAGATGATACGTATATGATTAAAGATATACCATTCGGAAGACAAATGGTATTTGAGTATCAAAACGAAACAGAGGCTGAAATGTCAATTGTATTAGATAGTCACAAACGTTTAGTAGGAGCAGAGATTTATGGTAATGACGCTGGTGATTTGGTTAATCTCCTAGTCTTTATCATTAATCAAAAACTTACTGCACAAGACTTAAATAAAAATATTTTTGCATTTCCTGGAGCTTCTAGTGGCGTTATAGATTTATTGAAATTGGCAATGATGTAGAGGTGTATCTAAATGAGTATTTATGATATTGAGGTAGAGAATTATGATGGCTCTACCTATTTACTAAAAAGATATAAAGGGAAAGTGCTCATTATCGTAAATACTGCAACGAATTGTACTTTGAATGATCAATTTAATAAATTAGAAATGCTTTATAAAAAATATCATAAGTATGGTCTTGAGATTTTGAGCTTCCCTTGCAATGATTTTAATAATCAGGAGCCAGGATTAATCAAAGATATTTATCGAGTATATAAATATAAGTTTGGTATTACTTTCCCCATCCATGCTAAGATTAATGTTAATGGAGAGCATGAACACCCTTTGTACACATTATTAAAATGTAAACAACCAGGATTATTTGGTTCGCAAATTAAATGGAATTTCACTAAATTTGTAGTAGATCAACAGGGAAATATTGTTAAACGATTTTTACCTTGTGATAATCCTAACCAAATGGAAAAATTAATAAGGCAATTATTAAAATAAATGCCTGTCTACTTCTTGGATTAAAGAATAAAATAATCTTGTTTCATTTGTAATATTTTGAATGAAGCCACTATAAACGAATGTAAAAGAAATTATTAAAGAGTCTGCCATATCATATGTGTAGGCTCTTTAAATTTTTATGAGCATATAGGACAAAAAATTTAAATTAATCTTATCTTTATTTCGATAATTTCTCGAGTTACCTTGACTTTCGTTATAAAAGTAGTTAAAGTATTAAACATAATTATTCTGACAATTCTGATATGTTTTGTTGATTTGGGTGGATTGATAAGGTGAGAGGGGGCTCCGCTAATGTCTATAGAAAGAATTATTTATGACAATTTTCAAAACGATCCATTTATAAATGAATTAGATATTAATGATGAGACAAAAGGCGCTTATGAGATTTTAAAATGGGCATATCAAACTTATGAAAATGATATTGTTTATTCTTGCAGTTTTGGTGCTGAGAGTATGGTTTTGATTGACTTGATTTCTCAAATTAAACCCGACGCACAAATTGTATTTTTAGACACTGATTTACATTTTCAAGAAACATATGACTTAATAGATAGGGTGAAAGATAAATATCCGCAATTACGCATTAAAATGAAAAAACCGGAACTTACGTTAGAGGAACAAGGTGAGAAATATAATCCTGCTTTATGGAAGAATGATCCTAACCAATGTTGCTACATACGCAAGATTAAACCACTAGAAGACGTATTATCTGGTGCTGTAGCTTGGATATCAGGTCTTAGACGAGCACAATCACCAACACGAGCACATACAAATTTCATTAACAAAGATGAAAGATTTAAGTCAATTAAAGTGTGTCCCTTAATCTATTGGACAGAAGAAGAAGTATGGTCTTATATACGTGATAAGGACTTACCTTATAATGAATTACATGATCAAAATTATCCAAGTATTGGTTGCATTCCATGTACATCACCCGTATTTGATTCTAATGATTCACGTGCTGGTCGTTGGTCCAATTCTAGTAAGACTGAATGCGGATTACATGTAGCTGATAAACCATAAGAGATAGTCAAAAAATTTTAATTTCAAAACATAGTATTCCGATAAGAAATGAGAGGTTGTTTGTTAAAAGTTAATACAGCTTTATTTATTAGCGATTATTTTGAGTAATAAAAGTTTGTATTGCACTTTGATATTATGAATTATCTTTTCGATTTTAGTTATCAATTGAGTATTACATTTACTGAAAATAACAAATGGTACATACTAGAATTGAAGATATAATTAATAACTTTCAAAAATAGACATATATAAACAATGACAAATATCGGAATAACAAAGTATAAGAGGTGGATAAGATTGAACTTAAGTGTTACCAATAGTCCTTTTACGGAAGGGCAAGCTAAACAAATCAATGAATTGCTTCACACTTTATCACCTAACCAACAAGTATGGTTAAGTGGCTATCTGATGGCAAATCAACAATCAAATACATCTACAGATTCTGTAGAACAACATAACTTAGATGACAATACAGAAGCGATGCTACATGAAAAGGAACCTTCAGTTGAGCCGGAAGCTAGATCGATAACAATTTTATATGGATCTGAGTCTGGTAATGCGCAAGGACTTGCAGAAATATTTGAACAACGTTTATCTGATATTGGAAATGACGTTACGCTCAAATCAATGGATGACTTTAAACCTAAGAATTTGAAGAAAGTAGAAGATCTATTTATTATCACATCTACACATGGCGAAGGAGATCCACCAGATAACGCTGTTGAATTACATGAATACATCCACGGACGTAAAGCGCCAAAATTGGATGGGGTGAGATTTTCAGTATTAGCATTAGGAGATCAAACCTATGAATTCTTCTGTCAAACTGGTAAAGATTTTGATAACCGTTTGGCTGAATTAGGGGCAGAAAGACTTTATCATCGTACTGATTGCGATGTTGATTATGAAGAAGACGCTGAAAAGTGGATGGCCAATGTTATTAATACGATTGATTCAACACCAGCTGGTACTGAAAGTGAACAAGTTGTTAGCGAATCTATAAAATCAGCAAAAGAAAAGAAATATAGTAAGTCTAATCCTTACGATGCTGAAGTATTGACCAATATTAATTTGAATGGTAGAGGTTCAGACAAAGAGACGAGACACATTGAGTTATTACTTGATAATTTTGGTGAAGAATATGAACCAGGAGATTGTGTAGTTGTCTTGCCTCAAAATGATCCAGCTATCGTAGACTTACTTATTAGCACATTAGGCTGGAGTCCAGAAACACAAGTTTTAATTAACGAGGATGGAGATACTTTAAATCTTGAAGAGGCATTAACATCGCATTTTGAAATTACTAAATTAACAAAACCGTTAATAGAAAATGCTGCGATATTTTTTGATAATGAAGAGCTTTCTGAAAAAATTCAAGATAAAGAATGGATTCAAAACTACGTTGAGGGAAGGGATTTGATTGACTTATTAAATGACTTCGCAACGACAGAACTACAACCTGAAAATTTACATCAATTATTAAGAAAGTTACCACCTAGAGAGTACTCAATATCTAGTAGTTATAAAGCAACACCAGATGAAGTTCACATTACTGTTGGAGCAGTTAGATATCAAGCACACGGTCGGGAACGTTCAGGTGTTTGTTCAGTACAATTTGCAGAGAGAATACAAGAGGGCGATACAATTCCTATCTATTTAAAACGAAATCCGAATTTTAAGTTTCCGCAAGATGAATCAACACCTGTGATTATGATAGGTCCTGGGACAGGTGTTGCACCGTTTAGATCCTATATGCAAGAACGAGAGGAACTAGGTTTTGAAGGAAATACATGGTTATTCTTTGGAGATCAACACTTCACTACAGATTTTCTGTATCAAACGGAATGGCAAGAATGGCTTGAAGATGGAACTTTATCAAAATTAGATGTTGCTTTTTCTAGAGATACTGATAAAAAAGTGTATGTGCAACATAAAATTGTAGAAAATAGTGAACAATTTAATCGATGGATTGAAAATGGCGCTACTATTTATGTATGTGGTGATGAAAGTAAAATGGCAAAGGATGTTCATCAAGCGATTAAAAATGTGTTAATCAAAGAGCAAAACCTATCTGAAACAGATGCAGAAGAATACTTAAAACAAATGAAAAGAGATAAAAGATATCAAAGAGACGTGTATTAATAGAAGGGACGGGGGATACATGGTTAATACAAATAATCATATTTCGGAAGAATTAGATAAAAATCTTGATGAAATGGAATTTTTAAAAGCAAATAGTGACTTTTTGCGTGGAACTATTGAACAAAGTTTAGCTAATCCAATCACTGGATCCATTACACAAGATGATGCAAAACTGCTAAAGTTTCACGGAAGTTATATGCAAGATGACAGGGATTTAAGAGATGAGCGTCGTAAACAAAAACTTGAGCCTGCATATAGTTTTATGATTCGAGTTCGTGTACCTGGGGGGAAAGCGACTCCTGAACAGTGGATTGCTATGGATGATATCTCTAATCAATATGCAAATCATACGATTAAATTAACAACACGCCAAGCATTTCAATTTCATGGAATTCTTAAACGTAATTTGAAACAATCAATGAAAAATATTAATCATGCAGTACTTGATTCTATTGCTGCATGTGGAGATGTTAATCGTAATACGATGTGCAATCCTAATCCTTATCAATCTCAAGTACATAAGGAGATTAATGATTATGCAACGCGTATAAGTAATCACTTACTTCCAAGAACAAATGCATATCATGAAATTTGGCTTGATGGTGAAAAGGTTTTAGATTCGAGTGAGGAAAAGGAACCTATTTATGGGAATACGTATTTACCACGTAAATTCAAAATAGGTATTGCAGTACCACCATCTAATGATATTGACGTCTATTCTCAAGATATTGGTTTAATCGCTATCGTTGAACAAGATGAGTTAATTGGATTTAATGTGACTATCGGTGGCGGTATGGGTATGACTCATGGTAATACTGAAACATATCCTCAACTTGGACGTCTCATAGGTTTTATACCTAAGGAAAAGGTTGTAGATGTATGTGAGAAAATACTTACAATACAACGTGATTATGGTAATCGTGAAAATCGAAAAAATGCACGTTTTAAATATACAGTGGACCGTCTAGGAGAAACTTGGGTGACTGAAGAATTAAACCGACGATTAGGTTGGGAAATTAAAGCGCCACGTGATTTCGAATTTGAACATAATGGTGATCGATTAGGTTGGATTGAAGGTATTAATAATTGGAATTTCACTTTATTTATACAAAATGGGCGTGTGAAAGATACTGAAGACTATTTGTTAAAAACAGCCTTAAGAGAAATCGCAGAAATCCATACTGGAGATTTCAGATTATCACCTAATCAGAACTTAGTTATTGCAAATGTTTCTCCTGAGAAAAAGGAAGAAATACAAGCTATTATTGATAAATATAAATTAACAGATGGCAAAAATTATACAGGACTTAGAAGAAATTCTATGGCTTGTGTTGCTTTCCCAACGTGTGGTTTAGCTATGGCAGAATCTGAAAGATATCTTCCTTCACTAATTACAAAAATTGAAGATTTATTAGATGAGTCTGGTTTAAAAGAGGAAGAAATAACGATTCGTATGACAGGTTGTCCCAATGGATGTGCGAGACCAGCGCTAGCAGAAATAGCCTTTATCGGTAAAGCACCTGGTAAATATAATATGTACTTAGGTGGTAGTTTTAAAGGCGAACGTCTAAATAAAATATATAAAGAGAATATCGACGAAAATGAGATATTAGAAAGTCTACGTCCATTGTTGTTGCGTTATAGTAAAGAGCGTCTTGACGGAGAACACTTTGGGGACTTTGTAATTCGTGACGGTGTGATAGCCAAAGTTCATGATGGTCGCGATTTTCATAGTTAAACGAGAGGGGGAGTGGTTCATATGGGGAAAGTATATTTAGTTGGAGCTGGACCTGGTGATCCAGAATTAATAACGTTAAAAGGTTTAAAAGCCATTAAAGAAGCCGATGTCATCCTTTATGACCGACTTGTAAATAAAGAAATACTTAATTATGCTTCTCCTTCTACTAAGTTCTTCTATTGCGGTAAGGATCCTCACAGGCACTCCTTACCGCAGGAAGAAACAAATAAAATGATGGTAACCTTAGCCAAAAAAGGGCACATAGTTACACGTTTAAAGGGTGGCGATCCATTTGTTTTTGGACGTGGCGGAGAAGAAGCAGAGGAATTAGCATGTCATAATATCCACTTTGAAATTATACCTGGAATTACATCGGGAATTGCAGCACCAGCATATGCTGGAATTCCAGTAACACATCGTGATTATAGTTCTTCTGTAGCATTTGTAACTGCAGTGAATAAACCTGGTATGGATAAAGGCAAATACTGGCAACATTTGGCCAATGGTCCTGAAACTTTATGTATTTATATGGGGGTTAAGAGACTCAGTGAAATTTGTGAGTTGTTAATACAATATGGTCGTTCGTCAGAAACACCAGTAGCTCTCGTGCATATGGGAACGTCAAAACAGCAAATGACAGTGACTGGGACACTCGATACAATTCAAGAACGAGCACATCATATTCAGAATCCAGCAATGATTATTGTAGGCGAAGTGGTTAAGATGAGAGAAAAAATTAATTGGTTTGTAGAACAGGCAACTGTTCAAAATGAAACGTTAACGGAAATGTCATCAACTTAGCGCATACATTTAAAAAAACAGTAAAAATCACGTTTATAATGAGTATTAATTAAAGTGTATAGGAGGAAATCATCATGAATATGCCCTTAATGATTGATTTAAGTAACAAGAAAGTCGTCATTGTAGGTGGAGGTAAAGTGGCAACACGTCGTGCTAAAACTTTATTAGCTTATACAAAACATATTCATGTTGTAAGTCCAACAATTACCGATACATTACAAAAATATCTAGAAACGAAGCAAATCACTTATGAAAAGAAACACTTCGAACCACAAGATGTTGAGAATGCTGATGTGGTCATCGCGGCTACTAATCAATCTGATGTTAACAACGATGTGGGGGCAGCTTTGTCTAAGAACGTATTATTTAATCATGCAGGACAAGCAGACCTAGGTAATATAACGTTCCCTAATTTCTTAAAAAGAGATAAATTAACAATAAGTGTATCAACTGATGGTGCAAGTCCTAAATTAGGTCAACGAATTATTAAAGATTTAAAAGATACATACAATAAAGACTATTCAATGTATATTCAGTTTTTATATGAAAGTAGACAATATATTAAATCACTTAAAATTGAGCCATCTGATAAACAAGCGTTACTCGAGCAAATTTTGTCAGACAAATATTTAGATGAGAAGAAGCAACAAGATTTCATCCGATGGCTAAAATCACAAGTCAAATGAAGAATGGGGGCATATGATATATGCGCAAAGTATTAATTTTCGCAATTGCGGGATTTTTAGCACAACTTGTTGATGGGTCATTAGGCATGGGATTTGGCGCTTCATCGTCATCAATATTATTAACTTACGGTATAGCACCGGCAGTAGTGTCAGCAACCGTTCATTTTTCTGAAATTGCAACAACAGCTGCATCTGGGACATCACATTGGAGATTTGATAATGTTCATAAACCAACAATGTTGAAGTTAGCTATACCTGGGTCAATAAGCGCCTTTATCGGTGCAGGTGTTTTGACATTTATTCATGGTGATTATATTAAACCATTCATTGCTTTATTCTTGTTAAGTATGGGATTTTATATTTTGTATCAATTTCTATTTAAACGTGCACATGAACATCATCATCATGTGGGAAATTTGAGTAGTTTTAAAGTAATTCCACAAGGTTTTGTGGCAGGATTTTTAGACGCAATCGGTGGTGGTGGTTGGGGACCGGTTAATACGCCGCTCCTGCTTTCAAGTAAAAAAATTCAACCACGATATGCGATTGGAACAGTCTCAGCAAGTGAATTTTTTGTTACGTCATCTGCCGCTTTAAGTTTCATTATCTTTTTAGGAGTCACTCAAATTAATTGGTTTGCTGTAATTGCTTTAAGTCTCGGTGGAATGGTAGCAGCACCTATTTCAGCGTATTTAGTTAAAGTGTTACCCATTAACATTCTTGCAATTTGTGTCGGTGGTTTAATTATTTTTACAAATAGTAATGCATTATTAAGCTATTTTGTAAAAGATAACACTATTTCAAATACAGTTCGATTCATTATTATTCTTGCAATTATTATTTTGCTTGTTTTTCAAGTCGTTCGAAACAAGAAATTGTCTTTTTCTTATAAGAAAAGCCGAGTAAACAAATATAATTAATTGGAAAAGGAGATTTGATTATAATGTCTAACAATGAAACAATAACCAATTATACAATTAAACCTCATGGAGGAGAACTCATCAATCGTGTTGTTGAAGGAAACGAACGTGAACGTTTGATTGAGGAAGCATTAAAATTTAAACCGATTACTTTAAATCCTTGGGGAATATCGGATCTAGAGCTCATAGGTATTGGCGGATTTAGTCCCCTTACAGGATTTATGAACAAGGAAGACTACACTAAGGTTATAGAGGAAACACATTTAAGCAATGGCTTAGTTTGGAGTATTCCTATCACTTTACCTGTAACAGAATCCGAAGCAGATAAACTTGAAATAGGTGATGATATTGCTTTATATGGTGAAGATGGTCAGTTATATGGAACGCTTAAATTAGAAGAAAAGTACACATATGATAAAGAAAAAGAAGCGCGTTTGGTGTACGGAACTACTGAAGAAGCTCATCCTGGAGTTAAAAAGGTTTATGAAAAAGGTAATATATATTTAGGTGGTCCTATTAAACTATTAAATCGTCCAAAACATGACGCGTTTTCAAATTATCATCTGGATCCTTCAGAGACGAGACAATTATTTCATGATTTAGGTTGGAAAACTGTCGTAGGTTTTCAAACGAGAAATCCAGTGCATCGAGCACATGAATATATTCAAAAATCAGCACTAGAAATTGTTGATGGTCTACTTTTAAATCCACTAGTTGGTGAAACAAAGTCAGACGATATTCCAGCGGATGTACGTATGGAAAGTTATGAAGTGATATTAAAAAACTATTATCCTGAAGATAGAGCACGTCTAGTCATTTATCCTGCTGCAATGCGCTATGCCGGACCACGTGAAGCGATACTTCATGCAACTGTCCGTAAAAATTATGGTTGTACACATTTTATTGTGGGAAGAGATCACGCTGGGGTAGGCGATTATTATGGTACTTATGAAGCACAAGAGCTGATTACTCAATTTGAAGATGAGTTAGGTATTCAAATTTTAAAATTTGAACATGCCTTTTATTGCGAAGCTTGTGGTAATATGGCAACTGCTAAAACATGTCCGCATGACGCTTCTCAACATTTACATTTAAGTGGTACTAAAGTAAGAGAAAAACTGCGTAATGGCGAATCATTGCCAACTAAATTTTCAAGACCAGAAGTTGCCGAAGTTCTAATTAAAGGTTTGCGAGAAAAATAAATCAGGAGTGTTAAAATGAGTGAATCAAATCATATTACATGGCATGACTCAGAAGTTACGAAGAAACAAAGACAGCATAAAAATGGACACAAAAGTGCTGTTATATGGTTTACAGGGCTATCTGGGTCAGGGAAATCAACGGTCTCTGTTGCCTTAGAAAAAGAATTATTTAATGAAGGAAAACAAACATACCGTTTAGATGGTGATAATGTGCGTCATGGTCTTAATAAAAATTTAGGGTTTAGTCCTGAAGATCGTTCAGAAAATATTCGACGCATTGGAGAAGTAGCAAAATTAATGGTAGACGCTGGAGCCTTAACAGTTACTGCTTTTATCTCCCCATATAAAGAAGACAGAGAAGGTGTTAGAGCATTACTAGAGGATAATGAGTTTATAGAAGTATATACAAAATGTAGTGTTGAGGAATGTGAAAAGAGAGATCCTAAAGGATTGTATAAAAAAGCACGATCTGGGGAAATACCTGAATTTACAGGTATAAGTGCACCTTATCAAGCACCTGAAAACCCTGAAATTACTATAGATACTGAACACGACACTATTGAACAATCAGTGGTACAAATTATACGTTATCTTAAAGAACACGAATATATTTAAATTGATATTTCATTATATAGAGTAGGAGAGAATTAAAGATTCTTAATCCTACTCTTTTTAATTTTAAAAGTATAATGGAAAGTTTTTAAAGAAAAGCATTTGGTCAGATATACTTACTTTTAATTAAGTAAGAAGATGTTAATTTTTAAATGTCATCAATAGTATACTTATGAGTCATGATTTATGCTTAGTTTGTGACAACTATAATTTAAATTTCTAAAAAGCTAATTATTGATGTGTGATTAAAGTGAAATAAAAAGGGAAAATATTTTTAAAGAGATATTGTGTGATTTATCAAAAAAATAAGAGGATGGTGATATAACATGTCATTTAATATTTGGATGTGGATTTTACTTGTATTATTTATTGTGGGGACAATAGCTGTAATTCTCATTTTAACAGTTGGCTCAGTGTTAGAAGAGCGCTCATATGACCGTCGATCAGAAGATGAAAAGCGCAAAAATTTAGAAAAAAATCTTGAGATGTCAAAGGGACATACAGATGTATCGCAAGAGTCGAGCAATGGGGAAGAACAAGTAACACAAGAGCATTCTCAACATGTCGTTCAAGATCATCAACAAACACATCAAAATATAAATCAATCAACACAAGATAATAGAAATAATTAGATAGGTGAAAGGGAAAAGGTAAATGCTTATTTCGGTTATTTATTCCCAATTTATACGAAGATAATTACTAGAATTACCAAAAATGAAGATATTATAAATTTTAACTGAATTAAAAACTAACTATATGTTATAGAAGCCTGAGAACATTGACGTCTCAGGTTTTTATATTGATTACAAAACTATCTTTATCTCACATAGAGTTCACTAAACGTTAATAATCTTTATGACATTTTAGTTAACGACTTAGTAATCGATTGTAATACTATATATAGTATTTTATTTTATTGATATATACTATATATAGCGAAGGGTGACGAAATGACTACTCTAGAAACATCATTAACTCGATTAATCACAAAAGATCCAACTATATTAAATGAAAATGCAAATAAAGATAGTAATACATTCTCAACAATGCGAGATTTAACAGCTGGAACGGTATCAAAGTCTTATGCACTCGATCATTTACTTCCAAAGCATGTTGCTCATGCACATCAATCGGGAGATATTCATTTTCACGACTTAGATTACCATCCATTTCAACCATTAACCAATTGTTGTCTCATAGATGCAAAAGATATGTTAGAGAATGGCTTTGAGATAGGCAATGCTAATGTTACAACACCTCAATCAATACAAACCGCTTCAGCACAACTTGTACAAATCATTGCAAACGTTTCAAGCAGTCAATATGGAGGTTGTACTGTCGATCGTGTTGACGAATTACTAAGTAAATATGCACAAATGAACGCACAACATCACAGGGAAGTAGCGAATGATTTCGTTCAACCTGACAAAATTGAGAATTATGTGGATACACAAGTAACTAAGGATATTGGTGATGCAATTGAAAGTTTAGAGTATGAGATTAACACACTCTATACTTCCAATGGACAAACGCCATTCGTTACTTTGGGATTTGGTTTAGGAACAGATCAATTAAGTCGAAAAATTCAACAAGCAATTTTACATACCCGTATTAAAGGTCTCGGTAAAGATAGGGTCACTGCAATTTTCCCTAAACTTGTATTTTCAATAAAAAAGGGGATTAACTTTGGTCCAGAAGATCCTAACTATGATATTAAACAACTTGCATTGGAATGTTCAACAAAGCGCATGTATCCCGATATTTTAAATTACGATAAACTTGTGGAACTGCTTGGTGATTTTAAAGCACCGATGGGATGTCGTTCATTTTTACCAAGTTGGAAGAATGATGAAGGTCAATTGGAAAATAATGGACGATGTAACTTAGGTGTAGTGACGTTGAACGTACCGAGAATTGCAATCGAAGCAGATGGCAACATGCAGCAGTTTTGGGATATCTTTGAAAAACGCATGCAATTATTACATGATGCACTTGTGTATCGGATTGAAAGACTACAAGATGCTATTCCAGATAACGCGCCTATTTTATATAAAAGTGGTGCATTTAAAAATAAACTCACTTCAGAAGATACTGTCGATTCATTATTTACAAAACAACGCGCAACGATTTCAATGGGGTATATCGGTTTATACGAAGCGGCAACATTATTTTATGGACCGAATTGGGAACACAATCCTGAAGCTAAAACATTCACACTAGACATATTAAGAGAAATGAAACGTTATCAAGTAGAGTGGACGAAACAATATGATATTTGGTTCAGTATATACAGTACACCTAGTGAATCACTAACAGATAGATTTTGCCGATTGGACAAAGAAAAATTTGGATTTATTCCAGATGTTACTGATAAAGGATATTACCAAAATTCATTCCACTATGATGTGCGTAAAGATGTAACGCCGTTTGAAAAATTAGATTTTGAAAAAGACTATCCTTACTATGCAAGTGGTGGATTCATTCATTATTGTGAATATCCAAAGTTAAATCATAATCTGAAAGCTTTAGAAGCAGTATGGGATTATGCTTATGATAAGGTAGGTTATTTAGGTACGAATATTCCTATTGATCACTGTTATCGTTGTGGCTATGATGGAGATTTTGAAACTACTGCTAACGGATATAGATGCCCACATTGTGGTAACACTGATCCTAAAACGGTTGACGTTGTAAAAAGAACATGTGGTTATTTAGGAAATCCAGTTCAAAGACCTGTTATTGAAGGTCGACAAAAAGAGATATGTGCAAGAGTGAAACACATGAAGGAACCTCGTTCATGAATATTTTAAACATTAAAGAAGGTCAACACTATATAGCTAAAATAGAAAGTCATAGCTTTGTAGATGGTGAAGGTGTTCGATGCAGTGTATATGTTTCCGGATGTCCTTTTCAATGTAAAGGTTGTTATAACGTTAAAGCCCAAAATTTTAAATACGGAGAACCTTTCGAACTTGAAATGCTTGAAGAGATTTTAGATTATTGTGCGCCTTCTTATATCGAAGGCTTAAGCATACTTGGTGGAGAACCATTTTGTAATTTGTTTATCACACTCCAACTTGTTGAAGCTTTTAGACAACGATTCGGTCATACAAAAACAATTTGGGTATGGACTGGCTTTTTATTTGAATATTTGAAACAGCAAGACGATGCGCGCAAGTCATTACTCGAACATATTGATGTATTAGTTGATGGTATGTTTATTCAACATTTATATCGTCCGAATCTTCCATATAAAGGATCACTTAATCAACGTGTGATTGATGTTCAATCTTCCTTACAAAAAGAACAGGTCATTGAATATCTAACTAAATAGTTTATGATGATAATTGGAATTAATTTTTAAGATATCTCTTGGAAAAATAGCCCAAAATAAATGTTATGGTTCATTTGTTTTGGGCAATCTTTGTTATAAGTTTTCAATGGGATGAACATGAAAGTTATCCACATGTATAACGACAGTTTTAAAGAGTATAGTTAATTTTATTTTTAAAGTAAATTTATATCACTTTTTAGTAGGTAGATGTGATTTGTTGCAATTTATAGACTGAAAAGTGACAAACATTAAACATCTAAAAAGTAAAAGAAATAATCTTATACTTATATATATACTAATTACATATTAAAGTGATAAAATATTGAAGTGAAAATTGTTCGGCATAAGTTAGGAGATTCTTCCATGTTATTGTTTATCATAGAAATCATAATCATGATTCTAGCGATATTATTAGGATTAAGAACTGCTGGTGCACTGGGATGTGGCATCTTTGCTATAGTAGCGCAGCTTATCATGATATTTGGATTCCAGTTACCTCCAGGTTCAGCACCAGTGACGGCAGTGTTAATCATATTATCTATTGGTATAGCAGGTGGTACGTTACAAGCCACTGGTGGTATTGACTATTTAGTATACATTGCATCACGTGTGATTGAACGCTTTCCAAAATCAATTATATTTATAGCGCCAATGATTGTCTTTGTCTTTGTTTTTGGAATTGGTACTGCAAATATAGCTCTTTCACTTGAACCTATCATAGCGAAAACTGCACAAAAAGCACGAATTCAGCCTAAACGCGCATTAACTGCTTCGGTACTTACAGCCAATTTAGCCTTACTTTGTAGCCCGGCAGCTTCTGCTACAGCTTATATTATTTCTGTATTAGCAGGGTATGAAATATCGATGGGCAAGTATTTAAGTATTGTTTTACCTACAGCTTTAATTAGTATGTTAATGCTTAGTACATTTTGTACATTTGTAGGACGAAAAGAACACGTGCGTGATGAGTCAGAACGTTTAGTTCAGATGCCAGAAGTCGAAATCAAAAATGACTTTTCATTAAAAGTAAAAATAGGTGTTATCTCATTCCTATTATGTGTCATGGGTATTTTAACGTTTGGCATATTTCCTAATCTCATGCCGCAATTCAATGTGAATGGAGATGTAGTTAAAGTTGAGATGACTGAAATTGTTCAGTTCTTTATGTATCTCAGCGCTACAATCAATTTATTATTAATAAAAATCAATACTTCTGATATTCTGTCATCGAATATTACACAATCTGCAATGGGAGCACTTTTTGCAGTTCTTGGCCCAGGTTGGTTAGGTGCAACAATATTTAATGCTCCACATAACTTAAAAATATTGAAAAATGATATTGGGTCAATTATTAGTGAAGTACCTTGGCTTGTTATCATACTTGTTTCTGTAGTTGCAATGATTGTCATTTCTCAAACAGCTACAGCATCAATTATGGTGCCGATAGTTATGAGTTTAGGTATACCTCCCATCTATTTTGTTGCGATGGTACAAACATTAAATGTGAATTTCGTTATTCCAGCTCAACCGACACTATTATTTGCTGTAGAACTAGATGAAACAGGTAGAACAAGACCTACGAGCTTTATGATACCAGGATTTTTTGTTATAACAGTATCCGTCATTACAGGATTTGTTATTAAAACCATTTTAGGATATTAATCAATTTTTATAAGTTGGAATTTAATCGCCATATATATAGTGTTTTAAATACTTCATCTCATCGAGTAAGGTATTTGAATGACTAAATATTGGCGATTTTTTATTTATAGATTAAGAGTGAGTATCAGTGGAGAAAAAAATAAAATAAATATATATACGTTAAAAGTGTATAAAAATACGATATGAAATATTGTAAAGTTCGTTCATTTTGTTAAATTTTAACTTAACACTGTTGTCATAGCAATTTAAGATGAATATTTGAGAGGCTTAAATTATATAATTATTCAAATTAGATTTTGATGATACATGTATGTAATTTGCATTATTATTAAAAGTTCGTTATTGTCTTTTTTGTGAATCACTATCCATTGAACGTAATTTAAAGTAAAGATTCATAAATTAATATTAGGGGGATCACATTTGAAAAAGGAAAAAGTTATGGACTGGACGACCTTCATAGGCGTAGTCATTGTGTTACTTTTTGCTGTTATACCTATGATGGTTTTTCCGAAAGCAAGTGAAATAATCATTACCGATATCAATAGTGCCATTTCTAATTCAATTGGATCGGTATATCTCTTTATGGGACTGGCTATATTTTGTTTTGTTTTATACATAGCATTTGGTAAGTATGGGAATGTCACGTTAGGAAAAGCGACTGACAAACCTGAATTTAATAATTTCACATGGGCAGCCATGTTATTCTGTGCCGGTATTGGTTCAGATATTTTATATTGGGGTGTTATTGAGTGGGCATTTTATTATCAAGTACCTCCTAACGGTGCAAAATCAATGTCCGATCAAGCACTTCAATATGCAACTCAATATGGTATGTTTCACTGGGGACCTATAGCCTGGGCAATATATGTGCTACCAGCTTTGCCAATCGGTTATTTAGTTTTCGTTAAGAAGAAACCCGTCTATAAAATTAGTCAAGCTTGTCGACCAATTTTAAAAGGACATACGGATAAATTATTAGGAAAAATCGTAGATATTTTATTTATTTTCGGTTTGCTCGGTGGTGCTGCAACATCACTCGCTCTAGGCGTGCCGATGATCTCAGCTGGTATTGAACGATTGACTGGTTTAGATGGATCTAATATGATTTTACGTTCAATCATCTTACTAACTATTACAGTTATTTTCGCAATCAGTTCTTACACAGGTTTGAAAAAAGGTATTCAAAAATTAAGTGATGTTAACGTTTGGTTATCATTTTTATTATTAGCATTTGTATTCATCGTAGGTCCAACTGTGTTTATTATGGAAACTACAGTTACAGGGTTCGGTAATATGATAAAAGATTTCTTCCATATGGCGACATGGATGGAACCATTTGGTGGCATAAAAGGTCGTAAAGAAACGAATTTCCCTCAAGATTGGACAATATTCTACTGGTCATGGTGGCTCGTTTATGCACCGTTTATTGGATTGTTTATCGCGCGTATCTCAAAAGGACGTACACTTAAAGAAGTTGTATTAGGAACAATATGCTATGGAACATTAGGTTGTGTGTTATTTTTCGGTATTTTTGGTAACTATGCTGTATATCTACAAATTACTGAGCAATTTAATGTAATAAGCTATTTAAACAATTATGGTACAGAGGCAACAATCATAGAAATAATGCATCAACTACCATTCTCGACAATTACTATTATCTTATTCTTAATATCAGCTTTCTTATTCTTAGCAACAACATTCGATTCTGGTTCATATATTTTAGCAGCAGCGTCACAGAAAAAAGTGATAGGAGAACCGTTACGTGCTAATCGTTTGTTCTGGGCGTTTGCGTTATGTTTACTACCGTTCTCTTTAATGCTAGTTGGAGGAGAACGTGCATTAGAAGTATTGAAAACAGCATCATTACTTGCTAGTGTACCTTTAATTGTTATATTTACGCTAATGATGATTTCGTTCTTAATTATACTCGGACGAGATCGTATCAAGTTAGAAAGACGTGCAGATAAGCATAAAGAAATTGAAAGACGTTCTCTAAGAATAGTTCAGGTCAAAGACAAACCTGAAGACGATAACTTATAACAAAAAAAAGCCAAGCGAATGTTAAATCATTATCGCTTGGCTTTTTCTTATTGATCATGATGATGTTGTTCATCTGGAATTGGGAAATAGTTAAAAATTTCTCCTGACTCTAGAGCTTCACTTAATTGAGCGAGCCACTTGTAATATATTTTAGAGTGGTCTAACTGCGCTTTTACATTTATTGCTTGTTTTTTAACTTCCTCATCTATATCATTCTTTTCAAGAAGTGGGTGAATGATATTTTCTGCATCTTCAATTGCTTCCATATTAGTGTCAATTTCACGTTCCCATTTTTTAGTAAAAAAGTTGCGGAAGAAAGTGAAGAAATCTTTCTCTGCAATAAAATGTTGCTTTCGGCTACCACGCGTGAATTGTTGTTTGACGATATCGTATTCTTGTAGTTTTTTTACACCTGTACTCATACTAGGTTTACTCATTTGCAGTTGTTGTCGCATTTCATCAAGTGTCATACTTCCTTCAAAAACCATAATGCCATACAAGTTACCTACACTACGGTTGATACCATACAAATCCATGGTTTCACCGATTGAGTTGATAACTAAATCTTTAGCTTCTTCGATATATTGACTGTCATTGTTATTATAATCCATCATTGCACCTCCATTTTAATCCATTATTTAGCTTAGGTGGGACGCACCAGATACTATGATTTTTATGATGATTTGCCTGTAAAGGATACATCTATTACTTTGAGTTGTAACTCGTTCATGAATATAAAGCATAATTACATTGAAATTTCATAATCAAATGTTAGTTATCGATTTGAATTGTTAATGTCTATACTACTTTTGACTAAATTCAATGCTGCAATCTATAAATGGCTATAAAAACCTATGCTATATGTCCCATTTCTAATAAATACACACGAGAATCATTATAAAGCCTTTTATGAAAAAAAGAAAAGTAATTTTCTGAACAAAAATTATTTCTTAAACATAGATAAGTTCGATTGTAAAATACAAACATTTTTAAAGAAATTGACACTTTTTCATCAATTATGATAACATAACTCTGTAAAATTCGTTAAATAAAAATTTAACAAACTTAACGGAGGTCGTTTGATGGAACTTGTAGATAAATTATCAAATCGTCAATATATTGATGGAGAATGGGTTGAAAGTTCAAATAAAAACACAAGAGATATTATAAATCCTTACAATCAAGAAACAATCTTCACTGTAGCTGAAGGAACTAAAGAAGATGTTGAAAGAGCAATTTTAGCTGCTAGAAGATCTTTCGAAGACGGTGAATGGTCACTTGAAACAAGTGAAGTCAGAGGTAAAAAAGTGAGAGCCGTTGCTGATAAAATTAAAGAAAATAGAGAAGAGTTAGCTAAATTAGAAACATTAGACACTGGTAAAACTTTAGAAGAATCCTATGCTGATATGGATGATATTCATAATGTGTTTATGTATTTTGCTGGTTTAGCTGATAAAGATGGCGGTGAAATTATCAATTCACCTATTCCTAATGCTGAAAGTAAAGTAGTTAAAGAACCTGTAGGTGTTGTTACTCAAATTACACCTTGGAACTATCCATTACTTCAAGCATCTTGGAAAATTGCGCCAGCTTTAGCAACAGGTTGCTCATTAGTTATGAAACCAAGTGAAATTACTCCGTTAACAACAATTCGTGTATTTGAATTGATGGAGGAAGTTGGTTTCCCTAAAGGAACAATTAATTTAGTACTTGGTGCTGGATCAGAAGTGGGCGACGTGATGTCAGGTCATGAAGAAGTCGATTTAGTTTCATTTACAGGTGGTATTGAAACAGGAAAACACATCATGAAACAAGCAGCTAATCACGTGACTGACGTTGCATTAGAATTAGGCGGCAAAAATCCTAATATTATTTTTGATGACGCTGATTTTGAATTAGCTGTAGACCAAGCACTTAATGGTGGATATTTCCACGCTGGTCAAGTGTGCTCTGCTGGTTCAAGAATCTTAGTTCACAATGATATTAAAGATAAATTCGAAAAAGCTCTTATCGATCGTGTAAGCAAAATCAAATTAGGTAACGGTTTTGATCAAGATACTGAAATGGGACCAGTTATCTCAACAGCACACCGCGATAAAATTGAAGGTTATATGGAAGTTGCGAAAAAAGATGGAGCAACAATTGCAATTGGTGGTAAACGCCCTGAACGTGAAGACTTACAAGCCGGATTATTCTTTGAACCTACTGTAATTACAGATTGTGATACATCAATGCGTATTGTTCAAGAGGAAGTCTTTGGACCAGTTGTGACTGTAGAAGGATTTGCTGACGAAGAAGAAGCTATTCGCTTAGCAAATGATTCAATTTACGGTTTAGCAGGTGCTATATTTACTAAAGATATTGGTAAAGCACAACGTGTTGCAAATAAATTGAAACTTGGTACGGTTTGGATTAACGATTTCCATCCATACTTTGCACAAGCGCCATGGGGCGGTTACAAACAATCAGGTATCGGTAGAGAATTAGGTAAAGAAGGATTAGAGGAATATTTAGTAAGTAAACACATTCTTACAAATACTAATCCAGAACCAGTGGATTGGTTCAGTAAATAATAATACATTGCTTATATACAGTAAATGACTTATAAATACAAAATGCTACATGAAGTGAGTACTAACTAAGGTATAGTGCTCACTTCAATAAATGAAACCTTTTAAGAAAGAGATGTTAACAAACAAAGAAAACAAATCAATTTTTGGAGGTCTTTAACGATGAGAAGAAAACGCGATTCATACGATTATGTCATCATTGGTGGCGGTAGTGCAGGTTCAGTTCTTGGTGCACGCCTTTCAGAGGATAAAGATAAAAATGTTTTGGTATTAGAAGCTGGACGTAGTGACTATTTCTGGGATTTATTTATTCAAATGCCAGCAGCATTGATGTTCCCATCAGGTAATCGTTTTTATGACTGGGAATATCAAACTGACGAAGAACCACATATGGGACGTAGAGTAGATCATGCGAGAGGTAAAGTATTAGGTGGCTCAAGTTCTATTAACGGTATGATTTATCAACGAGGTAACCCAATGGACTATGAAGGATGGGCAGAACCTGAAGGAATGGACACATGGGACTTTGCACATTGTCTACCATACTTCAAAAAGTTAGAAACAACATATGGTGCAGCGCCATACGATAAAGTTAGAGGCCATGATGGTCCAATCAAATTAAAACGTGGACCAGCTACTAATCCATTATTTAAATCATTCTTTAATGCAGGTGTTGAAGCGGGCTATCATAAAACTGCAGACGTTAATGGATACAGACAAGAAGGTTTTGGACCATTTGATAGCCAAGTACATCATGGACGTCGTATGTCTGCTTCAAGAGCGTATCTACGCCCAGCATTAAGACGTAGAAACTTAGATGTTGAAACACGTGCATTCGTTACAAAATTAATTTTTGATGAAAATAATAGTAAAAAAGTAACAGGCGTGACTTTCAAGAAAAATGGTAAAGAACATACTGTTCATGCAAACGAAGTTATTTTATCTGGCGGTGCTTTCAATACACCACAACTATTACAATTATCAGGTATTGGTGACTCAGAATTCTTAAAATCAAAAGGTATAGAGCCACGTATGCATTTACCAGGTGTTGGTGAGAACTTCGAAGATCACTTAGAAGTATATATTCAACATAAATGTAAACAACCGGTTTCACTACAACCTAGCCTTGATGTCAAACGTATGCCGTTCATCGGTTTACAATGGATTTTTGCACGTAAAGGTGCAGCGGCGTCTAACCACTTTGAAGGTGGTGGCTTTGTAAGATCAAATGATGATGTTGATTATCCAAACCTCATGTTCCATTTCTTACCAATTGCTGTAAGATATGATGGTCAAAAAGCACCAGTAGCACATGGTTACCAAGTACATGTTGGACCAATGTACTCCAACTCAAGAGGTAGTTTGAAAATCAAATCTAAGGATCCATTTGAAAAACCAAGTATCGTGTTTAATTACTTATCTACGAAAGAAGACGAAAGAGAATGGGTTGAAGCAATTAGAGTAGCAAGAAATATCCTAAAACAAAAAGCTATGGACCCATTTAATGGTGGCGAAATTTCACCAGGACCACAAGTTCAAACGGATGAAGAAATTCTAGATTGGGTACGTAAAGATGGAGAAACTGCATTACATCCATCTTGTAGCGCGAAAATGGGACCTGCATCTGACCCAATGGCAGTAGTCGATCCATTAACTATGAAAGTACATGGTATGGAAAATTTACGTGTCGTTGATGCTTCAGCAATGCCTAGAACAACAAATGGTAATATTCATGCACCTGTATTGATGTTAGCTGAGAAAGCAGCGGACATTATTCGTGGTAGAAAACCGCTTGAACCTCAATATGTTGACTATTATAAACATGGTATTGATGATGAAAAAGCAGGTGCAATGGAAGATGATCCATTCTACCAATATTAAAATAGTTTGATTCAAAATATAATCTTAAATTCTAACCAGAAATAGATTATAATAGCAATCATATTGAATTCAATCATCTGTTACGGTATATAAAGACTTAACTTTAAAAAATTGTTGTGTACACAATTGTAACTTATTCATTGGTTACTCATATAGAAGCCTGAGACAACTTGTTGTCTCAGGTTTTTTAGTGTGTAACATTACTGTGATAGATTTGTACGATGATTGTTTAAATATAAAAATTAAGATATGTATCTCTAAAACGTTGTGTAACAATATTTATAAATTAAAGTTTATAATAATCTTGAGGAGAGGATTAAGATGAATCAAACTTTAGTTCAACATCTACGTGAAAAAGAGCAAAGAATGAAAGAAATAAGACGTTACTTACATGAAAATCCTGAATTATCATTCGAAGAAAATGAAACATCTAAATATATTGCAAACTTTTATAAAGATAAGGATTGTTTAGTTGAGACGAATGTGGGTCCTAATGGAATTAAAGTTACCATCGCAGGTAAACATCCAGGAAAAACTATCGCTATTCGTGCTGACTTTGATGCGCTACCGATAAAAGAAGAAACAGAATTACCTTATGCTTCTAAAAATGAGGGAGTCATGCATGCTTGTGGTCATGATGCACATACTGCGTACATGCTAATACTTGGAGAAACATTAATTGAAATGAAAGATCAATTGAGAGGTAATGTCGTGATTATACATCAACCTGCAGAAGAAATGCCACCGGGCGGTGCGAAAGGTATGATAGATGACGGCGTATTAGAAGGGGTGGACCATGTTTTAGGTGCACATGTGATGAGTATGATGGAAACAGGTAAAATATACTATCGTGAAGGTTTTGTTCAAACGGGACGCGCTTATTTTAGACTTGTTGTGAAAGGTCAGGGTGGTCACGGCTCATCCCCACATACATCGAATGACGCTATTGTAGCAGGTGCGCATTTTGTAACGACCGCACAGACCATTGTTTCAAGACGCTTAAATCCGTTTGAAACGGGTGTAGTCACAATAGGTTCCTTCGACGGGAAAGGACAATTCAATGTGATTAAAGATACAATAACAATCGAAGGTGATGTACGTGCACTGACTGATGATACAAGAGACAATATTCAGAATGAAATGACACGACTAGTCAGAGGATTAGAAGAGATGTTCGGAGTGATTTGTGATTTTGAATTTAAAAAGGATTATCCAGCTCTTTACAATGATCCTGAATTTACTTCTTATGTAGCAACAACTTTAAAAAATGCTAAGCTGGATGACATAAAAGCAATAGATATTTGTGAGCCGCAGCCACCCTCAGAAGATTTCGCGTTTTATGCGTTAGAAAGACCTTCAACATTTATTTATTCGGGTGCAGCACCAGAAGATGGACCTATGTACCCTCACCATCATCCTAAGTTTAATATCAATGAAACATCTATGCTTGTAGTTGCAGAGGCAGTGGGTACAATTGTATTAGATTATTTGAAATAAAAGGTGTATGAAATATCAAGAATATAAAGGTATCTATACATTGTAATTAGGTACCGATTTTATAGTTATTACGATTTGTTAATTATCTAATTGATAATTAAATTTTGTTTTTACGATACAAGCTTCTTTTGGAAATTGAAAAGATACGATAAATATAGTGGTGAGTCTAACAACACTTCTTGTGGGTTATTTATAGTTGTTAAGGGAAGCTTAAAAGATACTTTTGGTAACGTCAAAATAAAAATTTAAGTTTTTTGTTTCAATCTATCAATGGTAATTTCAGCAGTCCTTATCATCCGGACTTTTCTTACCACGAAATGTCAGTAAGAATATATAAATAGTGTTGATATGTATAGGTGACGTGCATAGAGTGTCGGTTTGGATTTAATGTTTTATATATTAAATCATGGTAGTATGTATTTATATCATATTAAAGAGGTGATAAGGTGAGTTTTTATCATTTTATACAAAATTTCGTTGGTGATGAAACACCTCTAGGTAAACTAGCCACATGTATTAACCAAGATGAAGATTTACCTATGGAAGAAACAACAGCACATAATATATTAAACTATTTTAATCAGTTAAATTATTTTGATGACGATTGTATTGAAGCTGTAAAACGCTCACTATCACTATATGAACAAAGTAAAGTAGCCCTATAATCTTAAATTGAAATGAAGGGATGTCTTATGTTAATTAGCGATACAAATAAAACATATATAATAGAAGAAACTAGTAATTCATTCACAATTGAAAAGAATAATGATCAGCAGCACTACGAAGTATTAGAATCAATCAACAGCTTATCTAATGATTCATTTTGTGTGTTAAATCACTTATTCGTCAATGGAGGTAATGAAGAGGTTTTTGAGTCACGGTTTTTAAAGCGAAATCAACATTTGCAAGATGTGCCTGGTTTTAAAGCGTTAAGATTTCTTAGACCGGTAGTCAAAGGGAGACATTACATTATCATCACGCTATGGAACAGTAGACAAGCTTTCTATGATTGGCAAAATTCACAAGCATATGCGCAAACTCATAAAAAACGTGGAACTCAAAAAGGTGTTGATCATCGTATAGTCAATAGAGATTTATCCTATAATATAAGAATAGAGTTAGAAAGTCTTAATAACTAAATTTGTGTTGAATATATGAATGATAAAATATAAAAAAGTATAATATGCCATTGAATTTATTAAGAATAAAATTTTGTGGATGCTTTTAATGAATTGTACACACGTAAAAGTATATTTGACTTGTTCAAATAATATAAGATAAATGAATGTAGCAAAAAGTTATTGTCAACAATCAAAAAGTTAATGATAAACCTGTACATTAATTTATGTTTCAGGTTTTTCTTATTTGAAAATTTGTTAGTTGATGATGAATAATATGAATGTTTTTAAGAGGTTTGATAGATTATAAACCTTTGGTAATGTTTAGATGAAAGTGAATTGAAAGGAAGTACACTTATGAATAAATCAAATTTACTAGCACCTGAGAATTATAATATTGTTACAGAAATAGAAAAATATGCCTCAGAAGATCATAAAAAAGCCATTATTTACAAGGATAACGAGCATGAAAATATTTCTGTAAGTTATAAAGAACTTATCAGTAATGCTAATAAAGTAGGGAATGTATTCCTCAATCATGGGCTAAAAAAGGGAGATAAAGTTCTCATCATGATGCCACGTGCAATCGTTACATATGAATTATATATTGCAGCATTGAAACTAGGGATAGCGATTGTTCCAAGTTCGGAAATGTTACGAACAAAAGATTTACAATATCGAATTACTCACGGTGAGATTGATGCAGTTATTTCATTTGATTCTCTAACTAAAGAATTTGAAAACGTTAAAGAATATGACCAATTAAAAAAATTTATAGTAGCTGGTCACAAAGAAGATTGGGTTTCAATAGAAGATGAAAAAGAAAAAGTAAGTGATGACCTTAAAGGCGCAGATACAACACGAGATGATTTGGCGATTCTTTCTTATACATCAGGTACAACAGGCAATCCAAAAGCAGTAACGCATTCACATGGATGGGGGTATGCCCATTTACAAATGGCACCAAAACATTGGTTATGTATACAAGAGAATGATCTTGTATGGGCAACTGCAGCACCAGGGTGGCAAAAGTGGGTGTGGAGTCCATTTTTATCTGTATTAGGGATGGGAGCAACAGCATTTGTCTATAACGGTCGTTTCCACCCTGAAACATATCTCGAGTTACTTCAAAATTATCAAATTAATGTTCTATGTTGTACACCAACAGAATATCGTATGATGGCTAAACTTAGTCATTTAGAACAGTACAATTTAGAGTATTTACACAGTGCGGTGTCTGCGGGTGAACCTTTAAATCGAGAAGTTGTTGAACAATTTAAACGTCATTTTAATATTACTGTTCGAGATGGATATGGACAAACCGAAAGTACATTGTTGATCGGATTTCTAAAAGATACTGAACCACGTATGGGTTCTATGGGCAAAGGTATACCTGGTAGTTTTGTTACTGTCATTGACGATGATGGTAAAGAGGTTGGTCCAAATGTTAAAGGTAATATCGCCGTGCCTTTAGACTTACCGGCTTTATTTAAAGGTTACTTTAAAGATGAAGCACGCACAAAAGCAGCTTCAACAGGTGATTATTATGTTACTGGAGACCAAGCTCATATTGATAATGATGGTTATTTCTGGTTCGAAGGTCGCCGTGACGATATTATCATTAGTTCAGGATATACCATTGGACCTTTCGAGGTAGAAGATGCACTAACAAATCACGCAGCTGTTAAAGAATGTGCAGTTGTTGCAAGTCCTCATGACATTCGTGGAAATATTGTTAAAGCATTTATCATCTTGCAAGATGATTATGAAGCAAGTGATGAGTTAATCCAAGAATTACAAGTATTTTGTAAAAATGAAGTAGCACCGTATAAATATCCAAGAGCAATTGAATTTGTTGAACATCTACCAAAAACAAATTCAGGTAAGATACGTCGTGTTGAATTACGTGACGCAGAAATAAAAAAATATAAACAACAAGATTCATCACATTAAGCATGAATGAAAATATTTCCTGGGACACTTATACAATGTCTCAGGTTTTTTTATTTTGACTGTCAGAGACTAATATTAGAATATGCATTAGTTTAATTTAGTTAATGTGATGGGACAGGGAATTCAGTATGAATTTTGCCCTGCTTTTTAGATTGCATGAGTATAACCTAATCAATGATGAATTGAAAAATAAAATCATGAATAAAAAAGCATTAAATTAATACTTTTGACATATTTAGAGCAAATTTAATGAAAGCCTTTTCTTAAAAATGTTGTAATTCTCTTTTTATTATGACATACTTGTAAATAAATAGTATGACATAATAAAAAATAAGAGGTGGTCAAGAATGACACAATTCGTTTATGCATTTAATGAAGGAAATATAGCTATGAAAGACTTACTTGGTGGTAAAGGTGCCAATCTTTCAGAGATGAAGAGACTCGGACTACCAGTACCAGATGGTTTTACAATTACGACTGAAGCTTGTATTACATATTTAAAACAAAATGAAGAACTACCTACAGAAGTAAAGACACAATTAATTGATCATTTAGCAGCTTTTTCTAAACGAACAGGAAAAGCCTTTTCCTCTGATGATAACTTGTTATTAGTATCAGTACGTAGTGGTGCAAAAATTTCCATGCCAGGAATGATGGATACAATTCTTAATTTAGGACTTAATGATGATAATGTAAAAAAGCTTGTTGACAAAACAAATGATGCACGATTTGCATATGATTGTTACCGTCGTTTACTACAAATGTTTGGAGAGGTTGTTTATGGTATTCCAATGACAGCTTTCGATACATATTTTAATGATTTTAAAACAAAGCATCGTTATCAAAATGATGCTGAAATTCCGGCAGAAGGACTACAAACTATATGTGAAAAATATAAAGAAATCTATGTAGAAGAGGCATATAAACCTTTTCCCCAAGAACCGTTAAAGCAATTAGAAGAAGCAATTGAAGCAGTATTTAAATCTTGGGATAATGATCGTGCACGTGTATATAGAGATTTAAATGATATTCCACATGATATTGGTACAGCCGTAAATATTCAGGAAATGGTATTTGGTAATAGTGGTGAAAATAGTGGTACGGGTGTAGCATTTACAAGAAATCCAGTTACTGGAGAAAATCATTTATTCGGAGAGTACTTACTTAATGCTCAAGGTGAAGATGTTGTTGCAGGCATTCGTACCCCTAAGGATATTGACACTTTAAAACAACAAATGCCAGATGTACATCAAGAGTTTGTTGATGTAACCAAACAACTTGAAAAACATTACAAAGATATGCAAGACATAGAATTTACAATTGAAAATGGTAAACTTTATTTATTACAAACACGTAACGGAAAACGTACTGCTAAAGCTGCAATAAAAATTGCTGTGGATTTAGTTCACGAGCAATTAATTACACGTGAAGAAGCAGTATCAAAAGTAGAAGTAAAATCAATAGACCAATTATTACATCCTAATTTTAATGAAGAATCATTAAAGCAAGCGACAGTGGTTTCTAAAATGGGCTTACCAGCTAGTCCCGGTGCAGCAACAGGAAAAGTAGTCTTCTCTGCTGAAGAAGCAAAACTTCAAGCTGAAAATGGTAATAAAGTAGTGTTAATGCGACCGGAAACATCACCTGAAGATATTGAGGGGATGGTAGCAAGTGAAGCAATCGTAACAACTCATGGTGGTATGACATCACACGCTGCTGTTGTAGCAAGAGGAATGGGCAAATGTTGTGTGACAGGATGTTCGAATGTAGAGATAGATACAGTGAACAAAACAGTATATTATCCTGAAGGTGAATTACATGAAGGGGATATCGTTTCTGTAGATGGTTCAGCTGGTGATTTATATTTAGGAGCAATTGAAACAGTCAATGCTGAACATAGTGAAGAGTTCGATCAATTTATGACTTGGTCTGAAGAGATTGCAAGACTGCAAGTTAGAATGAATGCTGAAACACCACAAGATATAAAAGCTGGATATAATTTTGGTTCTAAAGGAATAGGTTTAGTTCGTACTGAGCACATGTTCTTTGGCCCTGAACGTTTAATAGAAATGCGCCGTTTTATCTTAGCTTCAAATCATGACGAACGTGTACAAGCTTTAGAAAAAATTAAAACATACCAAGTAGAAGATTTTGAAACAATTTTCAGATTATCTCAAGATAGACCTACGATTGTTCGTTTACTTGATCCACCGTTACATGAGTTCTTACCATCATCTGAAGAAGATATAAACAATGTTTCTCAACAGCTGAATGTATCTTCAGAGTTCTTACGCAAGCGAATCGTTGACTTAAATGAGGTCAATCCAATGCTTGGTCATCGTGGTTGTCGTTTGGCTGTGACTTATCCAGAGTTATATGAGATGCAAGTTGAAGCTATCATTGAAAGTGTTATTAAGCTTCAAAAAGAGGGCATAACGTGCCTACCAGAAATTATGATTCCTCTCGTGTCAACAGTAGAAGAATTTACAACTTTAAAAGAACGATTAGTTAATACAATTACACATTTAGAAAAAGAATCACAACAAGATATACAATATATGATAGGTACTATGATTGAAACGCCTAGAGCATGCTTGATTGCGAATGACCTTGCGAAACATTGTGATTTCTTCAGTTTTGGTACTAATGATTTAACGCAATTGACATTTGGTTTCTCTAGAGATGATGCAGGAAAATTCATAAATGTGTATACTGAAAATAACATTTTACAGCTTGACCCATTCCAAACTTTAGATAGAGAAGGTGTAGGACGACTAATTCAATTAGCTGTTGAACAAGCTAAAAATACAAATCCAGAGATAAAAATTGGTGTATGTGGTGAGCTTGGTGGCGATGCAAAATCAATTCGTAAATTTAACCAATGGGAAATTGATTATGTTTCATGTTCACCATTTAGAGTTCCGGGTGCAATTTTAGCTACAGCTCAGAGTCAAGCGGAGGAAAGCGAGCGATAAGGTGAAGGATAATAATGAAGTATTAAAGTTATTTATAGTTTCAGATTCAATTGGAGAAACAGCGCAACGGATGATTCATGCGACGCTGACACAGTTTCCAGATTTAACTCAAGTAGAAATTAAGAAATTTCCATATATTAAGGACGAACAAGAATTTTTAAATGTCTTACAATTAGCTAAAGAACAGAATGCAATTGTTGCAACAACATTAGTGAGTGAGTCATTTAATGCATTAGGTCATCAGTTTGCAAATGAACATCAAATTCCCTATGTAGATTACATGTCTGAGTTAATTAGCATAATTAAACAACATACACACGCTAAACCATTAATGGAAAGTGGTGCGTTGCGTAAGCTTAATGATGAGTATTTTAAGCGTATAGAAGCAATTGAGTATTCAGTGAAATATGATGATGGTAAGCATTTTACAGATATTGGAGAAGCGGATGCTTTAATAGTAGGTGTATCACGTACCTCTAAAACGCCATTAAGTATGTACTTAGCTAATAAAGGATATAAGATTGCAAATATTCCTTTAGTCCCTGAAGTGGCTATTCCAGATAATGTATTTCAACAAAAGAATTTAAAGGTATTTGGATTAACAGCAAGTCCCAATTATATCGCAAATATACGACGTAATCGTGCAGAAACATTAGGGCTATCTTCAGAATCTAATTACAATAGTTTAGAGCGTATCAAAAAAGAATTATCTTATGCTGAAGAAGTTTTTAGAAAATTAAATGCAACGGTAATTAATACAGAATATAAATCGATAGAGGAATCGGCATTTTATATTGAAAAGTTTTTAGCTAAACGTTAAATGTTCATAAAAATATATATCATAAAATTGTCATAAATTTACTATTAACAATTTACTTTTCAAAGTGCTTGCTTTAACATAGATATGTAAAAGCTATTAGATTTGATTCTTTTCTAAGGTTTTGAGGTTATAAAGTAATATAACAAGAATGATGACGTCTAATTAGCTGGAAAGCAATATGATAACTACTACACAAGAGGTGAACATTATGGCTATGTCTGACAAAAAAGACGTCGTGTTAATCGGTGCTGGTGTACTAAGTACTACATTTGGTTCTATGTTGAAAACGATTGCACCTGATTGGGACATTCATTTATATGAACGTCTAGATCGTCCTGGTATTGAAAGTTCAAATGAACGTAACAATGCAGGAACAGGACATGCAGCTTTATGTGAATTGAACTATACTGTACAACAACCTGATGGTTCAATTGATATTGAAAAAGCTAAAGAAATTAATGAACAATTTGAAATTTCTAAACAATTCTGGGGTCATTTAGTTAAATCAGGAGAAATTCAAAATCCTAAAGAATTTATTAATCCATTACCTCATATTAGTTTTGTTCGTGGTAAAAATAACGTTAAATTCTTAAAAGATCGTTATGAAGCGATGAAGCAATTCCCTATGTTCGATAATATCGAATATACTGAAGATATTGAAGAAATGAGAAAATGGATTCCATTAATGATGAAAGGCCGTGAAGATAAGGGCTACATGGCAGCGAGTAAAATAGACGAAGGAACTGACGTAAACTACGGTGAATTAACTCGTAAAATGGCTCAAAATCTTAAAAACTCACCAAACGTTGAAGTGCAATACAAACATGAAGTTGTTGATTTTGAACGTTTGTCTAATGGTAAATGGTCAGTTAAAATTAAAAATCTAAATAATGGACAAGTATTCGAACATCAAACTGATTATGTGTTTATCGGTGCTGGTGGTGGCGCAATTCCATTATTACAAAAAACTGGCATTCCAGAAAGTAAACATTTAGGTGGATTCCCAATCAGTGGTCAATTTATTGCTTGTACAAATCCGCAAGTTATTGAACAACACGATGCCAAAGTTTATGGTAAAGAACCACCTGGTACACCACCAATGACGGTACCTCACTTAGATACACGTTACATTGATGGTGAAAGAACATTATTATTTGGACCATTTGCAAACGTGGGACCTAAATTCCTAAAACATGGTTCTAACTTGGATTTATTCAAATCAATTAAACCATATAACATTACGACTTTACTTGCTTCTGCAGTTAAAAACTTACCATTAATTAAGTATTCATTTGACCAAGTCATCATGACAAAAGAAGGTTGTATGAACCATTTACGTACGTTCTATCCTGAAGCACGTGATGAAGATTGGCAAGTTTATACAGCTGGTAAACGTGTACAAGTTATTAAAGATACTGAAGAGAATGGTAAAGGATTTATCCAATTTGGTACTGAAGTGGTTAATTCTGAAGACCACTCAGTTATTGCATTACTAGGCGAATCACCAGGAGCATCAACTTCAGTATCAGTAGCACTAGAAGTTTTAGAGAAAAACTTCCCTGAATACGCGAAAGACTGGGAACCTAAAATCAAGAAAATGATTCCTTCATATGGTGAATCACTTATTGATGATGTTCAATTAATGAGAAAAATACGTAAACAAACATCTAAAGATCTTGAATTAGGATTCTATAATAAAGCAAAATAAAAAGATATAGCGTTATCTATTAATCCATATTAGGTAAAGTTGCTGTATTTAATCTTATAAATGCCTGAGACAATGAGTGTCTCAGGCATTTTTATATATTAACAGTCAATGGTGTTAATTTGCAGATGGAAGGGATTCAAATCAAGATCGTTAACTATCATATCCTTTGATAAGGCAGCGAAAAATTCAATACAAAGTATATTTCATATCTTTTCTTTAATTGATAGATAATTAATGAAAATTCATTTTTTAAAATTAATAAATAAAAATATGTATAGATAACTATATATTCAAAACCTTAAATAGTGTATTATAAATTTATAAATAGCAATTTAAAACTAAGTAATATTTAATTGTTATTTCTCTGTATATAAAAATTAAAAGGAGATAGAATATGAAAAAAATTTTGGGGAATTTTATTAATTGTGATGTCAATTGCTCTTGTGGGATGTTCGAATAGCAATGATTCAGATCAATCTTCTAATGAAAAGTCATCATCAAAAAGTTCGGAGAAAAAAACGGATGTGGCGACTGAATATACAAAAGAGGACGAATATAAAGAACTAGAAAAAGAAGCTAAGGATCTTAAACAAAAGCCAGTTCTTAATGAAATCGATGCACTTATTACAGAAAAAGGTTTTACAAACAAAACGGGATTGCAAGGCTGGGAAGACTATAAAAAATTAGTGGATAAGGTAACACTTGCAGATTATAAATACACAAAAGAATCTAAAGGGTCATCTATAGAAGAAGTTAATAAGTTCTTTAAAGATAAAAAAGGTGTAGAGATTAAACGAATGAAAAGTAAGGAAAAAAATATTAAGCATATCAATTATATGTATGTAGATCCAGATGGTAAAAAAACAGGTGAAAATAAGCAACCTATGTCCTACGCTCAAATACTTGCAACATTTAAAGAAGGTAAATTAGTAGCTACAAATATTCAACCTGGATTTTTTGCTTTAGACAAAAAGAAAATGGTTAAAGCTAAAGACTTAGAAAAAGTTAAGACATTGGAAGATTTAACGCGTTTGAAAGATCCTAAAGCGACATCATATGGTATTTTACAGACGAAATATAAAGGGAAACCATACACTCAAGTTTCAATATTAGGCAGTGATTCTGATGAAGAGAATGATATTTCCTCAGCCATCTTAGCTTATTATCTATTTTCACCAACGGAATTAGATAGTGACGATAATCATAAATACGTTGAAGTTGCATCAGCGCCATTCTTAAGTGCTCAAAACGATTTTTCATCTTATCAACTAGGCGTATTTAAAAAAATTATCGAAAGTAGTATGTCGTTCGATGAATAATCAAAGGACAATATGTGTGTAAAGTATAAAAAAACCGTGTGGTCAGATTAATCTACCACACGGTTTTAATATTTATCTAGACAATGTGATGTTGTTTAGATAAAACATTGTTCGTTATGAACTGATAAATGATTAGTTTTTATTTACTGACGCATCATAGATTGAATCTACAGCATCGCCTAATGCTTTATCGAATTCTTCTTGTGATTGGCTAGCACGTAAGTCACTTGCTAATGCACGTGAGAAGCTTGCAATTAATTCATCGTTATCTTTTAACAATTTGTTAGCTTCATCTCGGCTGTAACCACCTGATAATACTACTACACGTACAACATTAGGGTGGTCAGCTAAATCTTTATATAAGTTAGCTTCAGTAGGAATAGTTAATTTTAACATAACTAATTGATCATCGTTTAATGAATCTAAACCTTTTTTGATTTCAGCTTTTAAAACTTTCTCAATTTCAGATTTATCTTTAGCATTAATATTAACTTCTGGTTCGATAATAGGTACTAAACCTTTAGCGATGATTTTTTTAGCGAATTCAAATTGTTGTTCAACAACATCTTTGATTCCTTGTTCATTAAGTTCAAGGATGTTAGAACGCATTTTAGTACCGAAGATATGACGTTCATTTGCACGATCTAAAGTTTCATCTAAATCATCAATAGGTTTCATTAATTGTACGCCATTTTTCTCTTCAGCAAGACCTTTGTCGACTTTTAAGAAAGGAACAACGCCTTTGTCCGCTAAATAGTCTCCAGTGTATTTACCTTCAACTTCGCGATCCATAGTTTGTTCGAATAAAATCGCACCTAAAATTTTATCAGGTGAAAATGAAGGTGAAGTTACAACACGTGTACGCATATCGTGAACAAGTTGGAACATTTCGTCTTCATTACTGTATTGGTCTTCATTCACACCATATTCTTTAAGTGCTTTAGGTGTACTACCACCACTTTGGTCTAATGCAGCAATGAATCCTTTACCATGAGTCATTTTTTCTAATTGTTCTTTATTCATACTTTCCACTCCTTAATATAACTTTCATATACAGTATGATAAAAATTACTTTTTATCTCAAGTTTTTCTACTTGAAAATGATGAAAAATCACATAATTGTTGTAATTAACTATGATTTAGATGTGTGAAATGTAAATAAATCGTAACAGTGGTTTTCCTTAAATGCATCATATCGTCAGAAACACCGATGAATAGAATTGAAAAAGTTTAACTGGTATTTGCAATTTAACTATCAACTGATAAAGGTTAAATCAACCTAGGACAACAATAGATAATTACTTTTTCCTATATCAGATTAAGAGATTTAGAATAACATCTTATCGCTACCAAATGTATCTCCCAATGCTTGTTGGGCTAACACATTAAGATAATGCCAAGGTCTATCATAATCAGGTTGGAAGAAGAAATCTTGGACAGCGAGCTGTTCAAGTGTGAAACCAGCAGATATTACTACTGAAATTGTGTTAATAGAAGCAGTAATATCTTCTTTTGACATGACTTGACCACCAAGTATACGGTGAGTGTCTTTATCATAAATAATTTTCATATGAATTTTCGTATCATCTTGCATAAACTGAGGACGAATCAATTCTTCTACGTATGTTTGACCTAAATTGCCATCATAATTATCGATTTCTGTACCGTGAATGCCAGTTTGTCCAAATTTATAATCAAATAATTGTAAACCTGAAGTACCAGAAACGCGTGGCATTGTCATTTCTTTACCCAACATGTTTTTTGCTGCGACAACGCCTTGACGTCTTGAATTTGTTGCTAATGCAATATAACGATCCTCAGATACTGGTGCAAAAGGAACTAATGTCGCATCGCCACCCGCATAGACATCTTTAGCAGATGTTTGTTGTTGGTGGTTAATGTTTATAATTCCTTTCTTACCTAAATCAATTTTATCTTTTAGCCACTCGGTAGCTGGTTCGACACCTACAGCAAATAAGACAGTATCTGCGTCATATTCATTTTTGTCGGTAACTACAGTAGTTACTTCGCCATTTTGATTTCCTGAAATTGATTTTACTGTTTCGCCACCTTTAAAATGAAGACCATGTTGCTGTGCATTTGTTTCTAATATGTCTGTAAATTCTTTATCTAAGTAAGTGTTTAATATACGATCAGCGACATCTACGATTGTAGTATCTATGTCTGCTTTAGCAAAAGCTTCAGCAGCTTCAATACCGATATAGCCACCTCCGACTACAACAGCCTTTTTGGCATCTTTCATGCGTTCTTTAATTTGATTTGCCCAATCACGTCCACGCATAAATAATACATGTTTATATTTTTCAATTCCATCGACTGGAGGGGTAACAGGTTTGCCACCAGGACTTAGGAACAATTTATCATAAGAATAAGTTGCTGTTTGACCTTGGTGTTCAACTACAACAGTCTTATTGTCAGTATCTAAATCTGTAACTGTGCTATTCGTATGAATATTTACACCTTGTGCCTTATAAGAGTCAACTGATGCGTAATGTAAATCATCTAATGATGATGAGATGTCTTCAAGATAACTTTGAATACCACAAGATAAAAAGGACGGTTGATCTGCACTTTCAAAAACTTGAATATCAGCATTTTCATCTTCTTTAAGCAATGTTTGGATCACTTCATATCCTGAATGAGATGTACCTACCACAATATATTTCATTATGAGGTCCTCCTTTTATTTATAAAAACGTATTGATTACGTTAGTTTTAGCAATTACATTATGATATTTACCCAGGTAGTTAAATTCTATTCAACGTCATTGAAAAAGTGATATATTCTTCAAAATTTTGTAAAAGAATTGGGGATTCGTTCACGTTCGATTAATATGGAACTTAAGTCATTGACTCAAGGATTTTTACATATGGGTAGTCGATAGTGGATTGAAATACGATTTTATCAAGTTTGTTTCAATATTTATGTTATTGGTAAGAGGGGATAATGTGTTCAAAATGTTTTACGAAACTGTAGTTTAGTTATGCTTTTAGTTACTTAGATATTTATTTTACAAATATTGAAATTAAAAGGAGAGGCTGGGACATAATTCCTAGTGAAATAGCCAGTAAATGGGTTTTTTATAAATTCATTTACTGGCTTTTTATTTATAATACCTCGTATTGTTGTCTCGCTTTCTTAGGGGACAGCTTCAGCTTGTCCTGTTCTCTCAAGGACTCGCCAAAATACTTTGTCTTTATATGTGAAATACTAAAAAAATAAGACCCTTTCGTATAATTTAATAAACATCACTAAACTAAATTAACGAGGTGCCTTATGTATAAAGATTATAATGTGACTCAACTTACGCTACCAATGAAAACTTCATTTTTTATCCCCGCAAATGATATTTCACGACATGCAAATGATATTGTAGAAACAATTCCCGAGACTGAATTCGATGAATTAAGACATCATCGGGGTGCAACATCATACCATTCAAAAATGATTTTAAAAGAACTATGACATTTTACGTAAAGGTTGATGGTAAAGTGTAATGAAACCAGCAGTGAGTAAAAATAGACTTATTATACCATTTGTATTGAAATTTTTATCTTTCATACCAGTATTCGGTAGCATATCAGATGAACTTTGTTGTGGTAAGTCAGAAGATTGAACTTGACCTACGTAGTATGAATTGAGTTCACGTGTACTATCCACTGCTTGTGTCTGTTGAGTAGAGTGTCGTTTTACTTGTGAAGATGTTGTAGCAATATCTTGTGCAACATAACATTGTCGTGTATTGAGTTGACTATATTCTCCATAATTTCCACTTTTATATAGCACCACTCCATTTTTGTATACTTTATAAGTACCGACACCTGCACCAGATTTATTATTTATATCAATTGTGAAATAATCCCCTTTATCCTTAACTTTTTTGAAATTTTGTAAGTCCGGATTGCCACCACTATTTTTCATAGCTTGAATTGCTACAGCTTGTGCATCATGAGATGTTACTTCGGCTGCATGTGTCGTTGTGTCATTGACACTTGGAAATAATAATAATCCTGTTAATACAGTCGTTGCAATTAGAGAAATCTTTTTCACATTGATAACCCCATTTCGAATTGATGATATATGATGTATTTAAATTACTTTACGATTATAGTTTAGCACCTTGATTGCGAGATGATAGTAGTTTAAAAGAATTCAAATACAAATTTTAAGATACGTTAAAAATCTTAATAATCATAAACCATTGCTAATGATATAGCAGTAAAACAGACGGCAAGTATTGCTTCGTAAATAGCGAATCTTTAAGAATTTGTTAAATTGTTGTACATTTTTAAAAATAGTTAGTTTATAATTATTTTATAAAGTGGTTTATTTTGTTGAGTTAAATATATTAGAATGTGAGGGAGTATTTGAATTGAAGAAATTAGCAGTGATATGTGCGTTTACAATATTAATATTAGCTGGTTGTGGTCTTGGTGATAGTGATAATAATGGAAGCTCAACGATAAATGATGATCAACAATCAGGATATAAAAGTAACAGAGATTCAAAATCAAGTATAAGTAGAAATCAAACAGAAGATAATCAGCAGGACACACAACAAGATACCCATTCGAATAGATACTATGCTCAAGTTTGGTTAACTGCTTTAGATAGTTATAGAGGTGAAAGTGACCTTCCTTTTGACGATTTAGAAATTGTACATCAAAATATTTCTAATAAAGTTTTAGATCCCTATCACCCAGACGAATCAGCCAAACTACCTGAAGGAACAGAATTGTTAACAGCAAGTGTTACTGCAGCAGGTTCAGTTTATTATAAAAGTAATGGAGATGGCACAATTACAATATATAGTGTACCATCACATTTCCAAGGGAGTTGGCGTGACGCTGATTACTCTAAAAGAGAATCTCAACGCATTATAGATGATGCTCGTACAGTTAAGTTATACAACGCTAGTGAAAGTGAAATCAATAAGATAAGTCAGATGATGAGGACTGAATTTTCAGTTGGTGATAATTTAACAGATGAAGATGATACTTCTGAATCTGAAGATCAATCAAGTAGTTCTGATGAAGCAACGGTGACACGAAGTAATGTTATCGATATAGTTGAAGACTACGAAGGGCATCAATTAGATACAGACACATATATTTACAAAGAACCAGAAAAAGATAGCGATGGTAGTTGGGGGTTCTCATTTACAGATAAAGAAGGCCATTTAGAAGGATCTTATATTATCGATAAAGATGGAGAAGTAACGAAGTATGATGAAGATGGAGAGCCAGAATAACTAATAAGGCAGTAGAGATATTATAGTCTAATTATCTATGATGTTTCTACTGCCAATATTTATTTTATAATGTGTAAAAGACATTGAGATATGAGTTTTAAAATCATAAAATTTTTTTCGAAATGATAGGTAGACAAGTCGCCATTAAAATGATGAAAAAAAGATGTGCAACTAACCACCATGCAAATTCGTTCCAACTAAAGGAAAAAAATGGACGTTGCGCAAGAAAAACGAGAAGTGGATACATCAAAGTAAATATCAATACTAAAGGTAAGTATGCTAGATGATACAAGGATTTTGAATAATGATAGATAATTAAAAAGGCGAGATAAATCAATATTCCAATACTTAAATGAATCAGTACTTCAATAATTGTTGGCACTTCATCAGGGTTGATTAAAAAATCAATATTGAGTAATAACTGAGTTAAATGTGTGTTTTGTAGTAACACATCCATTAATATAGTTATAATAAGTAATATCACGCTAATCGTGGTTGCGCATAATAAATGATAAAATATTTTTAACCAATTCATATTAATCTCCTCCGTAAAACATTTTATTCTAAATTCCCTTTAAACATATATTCTAAGCCTCAATGACATATATTTCTTTATCACAAAAGATTCGGAACGCAAATATTCTAAATTATCAGAAAATATTTACAAATCTGAAAATTATTAGTATATTGATTACTATCCTATTAATATTGATTTATTTTAAAACGATAGCAGTTGATAGTTTTATAGCTTCATATGTAGATAGCTATATTAAAAAGAGTCACTATTGGGAGGGAACTCAATGAGTAAGGTTAATCATTTGATAGATGAAGATGAACGTTATTTTGCACATTCTGGACGGATTAAATATTATCCTCTAGTTATTGATCATGGTTATGGAGCCACGTTAATCGATATAGACGGTAAGTCTTATATTGATTTATTAGCAAGTGCAAGTTCGCAAAATGTGGGTCACGCTCCGAAGCCAGTAGTCGAAGCAATTAAGAACCAAACTGAGAAATTTATTCATTATACACCAGCATATATGTATCATGAACCGTTAGTGCGATTATCAAAAAAATTATGTGACATTGCTCCTGGAAATTATGAGAAAAGAGTTACTTTCGGATTAAGTGGCTCTGATGCTAATGATGGGATTATAAAGTTTGCACGAGCGTATACAGGACGTCCATACATCATAAGTTTTACTAATGCATACCATGGTTCAACATTTGGTTCATTATCGATGTCTTCAATTAGTTTGAATATGCGTAAGCGTTACGGGCCATTACTTAATGGATTTTACCATATACCTTTTCCCGATAAGTATAGGGGGATGTTTGAGCAAGCTAAACCTAACACAGTTGAGGAATATTTAGCTCCTTTAAAAGAAATGTTTACAAAATATGTCCCTGCGGAGGAAGTTGCATGTATTGTGGTTGAAACAATTCAAGGTGACGGTGGCTTACTTGAACCCGTACCAGGTTATTTTGAAGCATTACAAGAGCTTTGCCACGCTCACAATATTCTTATTGCAGTCGATGATATCCAACAAGGATTAGGTCGTACAGGAAAGTGGAGTTCCGTAGATCATTATCATTTTACTCCAGATTTAATGACATTTGGAAAGTCATTAGCTGGAGGTTTACCAATGTCTGCGATTGTAGGTCGTAAAGAAATCATGGAAAGTCTTGAAGCACCTGCTCATTTATTTACAACTGGTGCAAATCCTGTAAGTTGTGAAGCAGCCTTAGCTACGATAAAGATGATTGAAGATGAAGATTTACTAAACGCTTCATGGAAAAAGGGGAGTTACGTTAGAAAAAGAATAGACCCATGGATAGAACGTTACCAATATGTAGGTGATGTTCGAGGTATTGGATTATCAATTGGAATAGACATAGTATCAAATAAAATTGAGAAAACTAGAGATTCTGAAGCAGCATTAAAGATATGTAATTACTGCTTTGAAAATGGTGTGATTATCATAGCAGTTGCGGGTAATGTTTTAAGATTTCAACCACCACTTGTGATTACCTATAAGCAACTTGATAAAGCATTAGATACAATAGAAGAGGCGCTTGAAAAGTTGGAAAGAGGAGAATTAAATCAATATGACATTAGTGGTCAAGGTTGGTAAGAAGCATGTAGATGAATAGCAATTCCTCGATAATAAATAACAATATTAATATAGGGAGTGGGACAGAATTCATAACGAGTTCATTGTCCTACTCCCTATATTTTAATTTAATCTATAAGTCTTTCATTTATTTTCTAGGTACTTGATACGCTTCTTCATCATTCTTTTTGGAATGTCTAATTCCATAAATTAAATAAATAATTATACCTACAATAAACCATATCAGTGTATACAACTTAGCTTCAAAACTTAATCCCCAAAATACTAGCAATACTAATATAAATGTAATTGCAGGCAATATAGGATATAAAGGTAATTTAAACTCTGGCTTAGGTAAATCTTTCCCTTCACGTTTTCTTAATCGATACATTGCTAGTGACACAAACATGAATGCAACAAGGGTACCTGCGGAAATCAATTGTGCTAAGAAAGCAAACGGGAACATTGATCCGATAACTACGCCAATGATTGTAAGTATGACAAGTGCTCGATTAGGTAAATGTTTGTGATTCAATTGACTTAACCAAGAAGGGAGTAAACCATCTCGTCCAAATGAATATAATAGACGTGAACCTGCAAGCATCATACCGATTAATGCAGTGAACATACCGATGACAGAAATTGCTTGAACAATTGCAGCAATAATACCATGACCACTTTCTCGTAATGCCCAACCTACTGGCTCTGCATTATCAGCGTATTGAGAGTAATGGAACATGCCAACAAGAACAAGTGCTACGGCCACAAACAATACAATTGCTACTATGAGTGACCCTAAGATTCCTCTAGGCATTGTCTTCTGTGGATTAATCGCTTCAGCTGAATTAGCAGCAATAGAGTCAAAACCAATATAAGCTAAAAAAATCATTGAAACTCCAGCATAAATACCTTGCCAACCTCCAAAGTCGCCAGTTTCAGTAACTTTATGTTCTGGAATAAAAGGTATATAGTTACTGAAATTAATCGCAGTTAGCCCAACAATCACAAATAAAATGATGGCCAACACCTTTAATATAACCAATACATTTTCCATACGAGCGGCTTCGTTCATTCCGCGTGATAATAGTAATGCAGTTAAAATAATCACTACAGCAGCAATGATATCAATGACACCACCGTTACTTCCAAATGGATTAGATAATGATTTAGGTAAAGAAATGCCCAATGGTGCAATAAGACCTCTTAAGTTAGCAGAAAAGCCTGAAGCAACGAAAGCAACAGCAATAAAGTATTCTGCTAAAAGCGCCCAACCGGCAACCCATCCGAATAATTCACCAAAAAGAACATTAATCCATGAATAAGCTGAACCAGCAAAAGGCATTGTAGATGCCATTTCTGCATAAGTAAAGGCTACAAGACCTGCCACAATAGCAGCTAATAAGAATGACAATGAAACAGCAGGTCCGGCATGCTCAGCCGCGACAACACCTGGTAAAGTGAAGATAGATGTAGAAACAATTGTACCAACACCTAGTGCAAGAAAGTCGCGTACACGTAATGTGCGTTTAAGATGCCCATCTTTACTTTGATAAATAGTAGGATTCTCTTTTCGAGTCATCCGATTAAAAAAACTTCCCATAACAAACCTCCATAACATCAACTTACTATTAACATGAGTCAGCAAACATTCCTTAACAATACGTATTAAAAAATCATCTACATGTAGATAAAATGAATTGGCTGATTCTGATAATTAATATAATAGCACAGAAGATAAATATTTTGTCTAAAAATTCTGAAAAATTAACAAAAATTATTTTCCTCAGTGATTAAGTTAATATAGTAAAATTTCAATAGGCTAAAAAGGATATAAATTGAATGTTAATATCACAGGAATTTTCATTTATGGTATTTGTCATGTATTTCTTCACATGATTTATAAATTAGTAAAGTAATTATATTTGTAAAACATGTTATCGTAAAAGAGAGCATCATGATAATGATGAAAAATAATCGGTATTAGTCAATTAAAACAATTATATACACGGAATTATTGTTCAATGAGTGTTAGTGTAAATGATTAATTGAAGAAGTTATGTTAAAAAAATGCTAGATATCAAACGATGGTTCTATGAGAGAAGATATCCATCAATCAAATGTTGATAATTAAGGATGAATGTAAATAGAAATTAAACAAATTAAATATTTCGTAGAAGTTGTACGACAAGGTGGTATGACGCAAGCATCTGAACACTTATACATTGCACAGTCAACGATTAGCAAAGCGATTAAAAATATTGAAAATGAATACGATATTACATTGTTTGACCGGTCACAAAAACAAATAAAACTAACAGATATAGGTCAAACATTTTATGATAATAGTTTAGAATTTTTAGCTTTATTCGAGAAATTATCTTTAGAAATGAATGACATTGTGAACGTTCAAAAAGGTCATATTAAAATAGGCTTATCACCAATGATGAATGTTCAAATGTTTACAAATGCATTGAATCAGTTTCACAGACTCTATCCTAATGTGACATATGAAGTGATTGAGGGTGGTGGTAAAATTGTTGAGAACTTAACATCTAATGATGATGTGGATATTGGTATTACTACATTACCTGTAGATCACACTGAATTTCATTCAACTTCTTTATATAATGAAGAATTATTATTAGTAGTAAGTAATGACCATCATTTAGCACATTTAAATAAAGTAGACATGGCAGATTTGAAAGATGAAGAGTTTGTTTTATTTCATGATGATTATTATTTAAAAGATCAAATTATAGAGAACTGTAAAAGGCTAGGCTATTACCCTAAAACTGTTGCTAATATTTCTCAAATTAGTTTTATCGCTAATATGATTCAACAAGGAATAGGAATTAGTATCGTTCCAGAAAGTTTAGTTAATTTAATGGGGAATAACGTAACGTCCATTCAATTAGAGAATGTTGAATTATCATGGCATCTTGGCGTGATATGGAGAAAAGATGCTTATCTCAATCATGTAACTCGCAAATGGATTGAATTTATTTCTGAGATGAAACCAACATAGGTCAATATTTAGTAAAAGATTTTATATCAAAGTCGATATTACAACTTGTCAATTTTTAATAACGCCAAAGATATGTAAGAGGCACAAACACATCTTTAATGTATTGTACATATGCACGTAAATTTCATTAAGGTACACCAATAGTTCTCACTCCACAATTTAAATATTAAAATGACTAGTACATAAATTGAAGTGTGCTTTTCAAGTAGGTGTTTATACTTAAATAACTGAGCCTGAGACATCGATATTTGTCTCAGGTGTTTTGTATATTGGAAGTTAATGGCTGAATTTAAAATGTGCCGAAGTAAATCTTTATATTATAAATTCTTTAAAAAGGTATACGACGGTAGATATTTTAATCAATTACTATTTTTTTGATGTTTTGACGTTATATTTATTGATAAATATTTGGAATTCACTGTATTTAATTGTTAGTTTATACATAGAGGTGGGTATGGCCTAGTAGGTAGTCTTTTAATAAAGGCATTGAATTGATGTCTTTATTGACGAAAAAGACCGCGATTAACTCATATTCGTTTATTTCATATATGAATAAACAAAGTATTACATTTTTCTATAGGAAACCTATTCCTTTTATGAATGGTTAACATCGTTATTATGTATTTTATTAATACTTTGTCACGTACTATAATAATAAACGTAATAAAGTTAGTCGCTGAATTGATTGCTTCAGAAAAGTGTTGAAAAATTGTCATTAAAATGAATTTTTTATATCTGAACTGAAGTAAAATTCTAGTTATTTTAATAGAAATATTATACAAATAAGCTAACACAGTTATTTGTGTAACTTTATTATGAAGGAGTTCGTTAAAATGAAAAAATTTGGGAAAAAAGTTGTTTTAGTAGGAGACGGTTCCGTAGGTTCAAGTTATGCATTTGCTATGGTGACTCAAGGAATTGCAGATGAATTTGTAATTATTGATATTGCAAAAGATAAAGTGGAAGCAGACGTTAAAGATTTAAACCATGGTGCACTTTACAGTTCTTCACCAGTGACTGTAAAAGCTGGAGAATATGAAGATTGTAAAGATGCAGATTTAGTTGTTATTACAGCAGGTGCACCTCAAAAACCGGGTGAAACTCGTTTACAACTTGTTGAGAAAAATACTAAAATCATGAAAAGTATCGTAACTAGTGTCATGGATAGTGGCTTTGATGGTTTCTTCCTAATTGCTGCAAACCCAGTTGATATCTTAACACGTTATGTTAAAGAAGTTACAGGTTTACCAGCTGAACGTGTTATTGGTTCTGGTACAGTGCTTGATAGTGCAAGATTCAGATATTTAATAAGTAAAGAATTAGGTGTTACATCAAGTAGTGTTCACGCTAGCATTATAGGTGAACATGGTGACTCTGAACTTGCAGTTTGGTCTCAAGCAAACGTTGGAGGTATTTCAGTGTATGATACATTGAAAGAAGAAACTGGTAGCGATGCTAAAGCGAATGAAATTTATATTAATACAAGAGATGCTGCTTACGATATCATTCAAGCTAAAGGATCTACGTATTATGGTATAGCTCTAGCACTATTACGTATTTCTAAAGCTTTACTAAATAATGAAAATAGTATTTTAACAGTTTCTAGTCAACTTAATGGTCAATATGGATTTAACGATGTTTATCTTGGCTTACCAACACTTATCAATCAAAATGGTGCAGTTAAAATTTATGAAACACCATTAAATGATAACGAACTACAATTACTAGAAAAATCAGTGAAAACTTTAGAAGACACTTATGATTCTATAAAACATTTAGTTTAAAACTTATGAGAATGACGAAGATGTTTTGAGTGAACTTAATTTTTGAAAGGAAATGAATATAAATGGCGGAAAAACAATATTCTGCAGCACAAATGGTAATTGATACTTTAAAAAATAATGGAGTTGAGTATGTATTTGGTATTCCAGGTGCGAAAATCGACTACTTATTTAATGCACTAGAGGATGACGATATTGAATTAGTCGTTACGCGTCATGAACAAAACGCAGCGATGATTGCACAAGGTATTGGTCGTTTAACAGGAAAACCAGGTGTGGCTATTACTACAAGTGGCCCAGGGGTAAGTAACTTAACTACTGGTTTATTAACTGCAACTTCTGAAGGTGACCCTGTATTAGCTATCGGTGGTCAAGTTAAAAGAAATGACTTATTACGTTTAACACATCAAAGTATTGATAACGCATCATTACTTAGATCCTCAACTAAATATAGTGCAGAAGTACAAGATCCAGAATCACTATCAGAGGTTATTACGAATGCAATGCGTACAGCCACTTCAGGTAAAAATGGAGCGAGCTTTATCAGTATTCCACAAGATGTTATTTCATCACCTGTCAAAGCTGATGCAATTTCATTATGTCAAAAACCACATCTTGGTGTACCTTCAGAACAAGAAATTAATGAAGTGATTGAGGCTATTAAAAATTCTAAATTCCCAGTATTATTAGCTGGAATGAGAAGTTCAAGCCAAGCTGAAACAGAAGCTATTCGCCGTTTAGTTCAAAAAACAAATTTACCTGTTGTTGAAACATTCCAAGGTGCCGGCGTAATTAGTCGCGAATTAGAAAATCACTTCTTCGGTCGTGTTGGTTTATTTAGAAACCAAGTGGGTGACGAATTACTTAGAAAAAGTGATTTAGTTATCACAATCGGTTATGACCCTATTGAATATGAAGCAAGTAACTGGAATAAAGAATTAGATACTAAAATCATCAATGTCGATGAAGAACATGCTGAAATCACTAATTACATGCAACCAGTTAAAGAGTTAATCGGAAACATTGCAGGTACAATAGATATGATTTCTGAACATGTAAATGAACCATTTATTAATCAAGATCATTTAGATGAACTTGAAAAATTAAGAGGCGAAATCACAGAAGCAACTGGAATTAAAGCAACTCACAAAGAAGGTGTGATGCACCCAGTTGAAATCATTGAAACAATGCAAAAAGTTTTAACTGATGATACTACTGTAACTGTAGATGTGGGAAGCCATTACATTTGGATGGCTCGTAAATACAGAAGTTACAATCCTAGACATTTACTATTTAGTAACGGTATGCAAACTCTAGGTGTTGCACTTCCATGGGCTATTTCAGCTGCACTTGTACGTCCAAATACACAAGTTGTTTCTGTAGCTGGAGACGGTGGTTTCCTATTCTCAGGACAAGAATTAGAAACTGCAGTACGTAAAAACTTAAATATCATTCAATTAATTTGGAATGATGGTCGTTATAACATGGTTGAATTCCAAGAAGAAATGAAATATAAACGCTCTTCAGGTGTAGAATTTGGACCAGTTGATTATGTAAAATATGCAGAATCATTTGGCGCTAAAGGATTACGTGTGACTAATCAAGAAGAATTAGAGGCAGCACTTAAAGAGGGTTACGAAACTGATGGACCAGTATTAATTGATATCCCAGTTAACTATGCAGATAATGTTAAATTATCTACAAATATGTTACCAAATGCTTTAAATTAATAAATTAACCAATGATACTAAGGTGAATTTTAATAAAACGCACTCTAAGGTTGAAAGGCTACCTTAGAATGCGTTTCTTCAAGTAATGAATATTAATAGGAGTGATTATGAATGACTAATGTATTATATCAACACGGAACATTAGGAACTTTAATGGCAGGTTTATTAGAAGGAACTGCTTCAATTAATGACTTATTAGAACATGGTGATTTAGGTATTGCTACGCTTACAGGTTCTGATGGAGAAGTAATTTTTGTTGATGGTAAAGCTTATCATGCAAATGAACATAAAGAATTTATAGAATTGACAGGCGACGAAATGACACCATATGCAACTGTTACAAAATTCAAAGCAGACTCAAGTTTTAAAACATCTAATAAAAATCAAGAAGAAGTATTCGATGAAGTTAAAAAACAAATGAAAAGTGAAAATATGTTCTCGGCAGTTAAAATTTCAGGAACGTTTAAAAAAATGCATGTACGTATGATGCCTGGTCAAGAACCTCCATACACACGTTTAATTGATTCAGCTCGTAGACAACCTGAAGAAACACGTGAAAATATCAAAGGTTCAATCGTAGGTTTCTTCACTCCAGAATTATTCCATGGTATTGGTTCTGCAGGTTTCCATATTCACTTTGCAAATGATGATCGTGATTTTGGTGGTCATATTTTAGACTTTGAAGTGGATGATGTGACTGTTGAAATACAAAACTTTGAAACATTTGAACAACACTTCCCAGTAGATGCTAAATCATTTACTGATGCTGACATTGACTATAAAGATATAGCCGATGAAATCAGAGAAGCTGAATAATTGTTAGCTAGATGTACCTTAACTCCAAACATTATAGACTACAATGATTTGTATACTAAATAGATGAGGATAAGATAAAATATGTATTGAATATATTGTCTTATTTCGGTAACGAACCCCGACATAGAGAATTTCTGAATGAAACTCTCAATGTTGGGGTTTCTTGTACTACTATTGAAAAAGTTTGATATAAACAACATCTTCAATTCAAGTATAAATTATCTATATGGTTAACAAAGCCTAGGACATGAATTTGTGTTCTAGGCTTTGTTATATGTTTATGGTGATTAGAATTTATAAAGTAAATGCATTTCAAATATGGGGTTGTTTATTTGTAGAATAAATATATTTTTTTTGAGAAAAGGTCATATTTTATAATGACTAATTTACCTAAGATATCAATCTGGTTGTGTGTATTCAAGGTGATAAGCGTATAAAAATGTATAAGCCATATCTAGATAGGGTGTCTCTAAATGATGTTTTTTTGCACATTTATATATATAACCCTGTATGGCCTCGACTTCAAGAGGATGCTTGTTAATGACATCGTAATACATACTTGTTCCCATTTCGTCTGGATAACCTTTATAAATATTTAAAATATCATCAACGATATGATCTTCAAAGTCAATTTGTTCAGCTCTAGCAACTTTAAGACCATCAACTAATATACGACGACACAACGACTCAATATGAGGAGATTTTAAAATTTTAGCTGGTTGTTGTCCAATAGCAGTGATGGTATTTATACCTAAATTCACTAATAATTTATACCAAATGCTTTTTTCAATATTTTCTTGTAAAACCACCTCTATTTTGGAAGGATGAACCATTTGCTTGAATTGACGAGTTAGTGTGCTATCTTGAATATATAGTTGGTAATCTCTGAAATGTTGAACATTGTTGTTAACTTTTTGTCCGCTAATATAGACGACTGCTTGAAAGACATGTTGATATGGAAGTTTATTAAGCTGTCCATAGCCATTTTGTGCTAAGATAATGAGCGAATCGTCATGAGTGATTTTAGGTAATTGTTTAATGACGTCATCCAATTGATGTGTTTTAACTGCTATGATAATGACATCAAAAGTTTGATTAATATGATTAAATGAAGTCACTTTAACATCACTTCCATTTGAAGTATTTTCTGGGAAATAGGTCATTAATTTATCTTGCCGGCCGATGAGTTCCGTATCTGGTAGAACTTTTTTTAATTCAAAAGCTAACGTTGTACCCACTGCACCTGGGCCTATAATGGCAATTGTCATAACTTTATTCTTTCCTTTCTTTTTACGATTCATTATACTATTGCTAATAATAAAGGAAATTGAGGGTGAAATGAATTGAAAACTTTAAATCATTTAAACAAAATGAAGGCATCACAGCAAAAGATTTCTATGGTTACAGCTTATGATTATCCTAGTGCTAAGCAAGCACAACAAGCTGAAATTGACATGATTTTGGTAGGAGATTCTTTAGGAATGACAGTGTTAGGATATGATAGTACTGTTCAAGTTACATTGAACGATATGATTCATCATGGTAAGGCTGTTAAAAGAGGTGCTTCAGATACATTTATAGTTGTTGATATGCCTATAGGGACTGTTGGTTTAAGTGATGAAGAAGATTTAAAAAATGCACTTAAGCTTTATCAAAACACGAATGCTAACGCTGTCAAAGTAGAAGGGGCTCATCTTACATCATTTATTCAAAAAGCAACTAAAATGGGTATACCTGTTGTTTCTCACTTAGGTCTTACACCTCAAAGTGTAGGTGTAATGGGGTATAAACTTCAAGGGGATACAAAGACAGCCGCTATGCAACTTATCAAAGATGCTAAAGCTATGGAAACTGCTGGTGCAGTAGTACTGGTTTTAGAAGCCATACCTAGTGATTTAGCTCGAGAAATTAGTCAGCAACTCACTATTCCAGTTATAGGTATAGGGGCAGGAAAAGATACCGACGGGCAAGTGTTAGTGTATCATGATATGTTAAATTATGGTGTTGATCGACACGCTAAGTTTGTTAAGCAATTTGCAGACTTTTCAAGTGGTATTGATGGATTAAGGCAATATAATGAAGAAGTTAAAGCAGGGACGTTTCCTTCTGAAAATCATACTTACAAAAAACGTATTATGGATGAGGTAGAGCAACATGACTAAAGTTATTACAACAATTAATGAAATGCAATCTATTGTTAAGCAACATCAACGTGAAGGTAAAACAATAGGATTCGTTCCGACTATGGGAGCTTTACATGATGGTCATTTAACCATGATGAAGCAATCTGTAAGCGAAAATGATCTCACGGTTATTAGTATATTTGTGAATCCCTTGCAGTTTGGACCTAATGAGGATTTTGATGCTTATCCACGTCAACTCGATGATGATGTGGCTGCAGTAAAAAAGTTACAAGTGGATTATGTTTTCCATCCGAGTGTAGATGAAATGTATCCAGAAGAATTAGGTATTCATCTGAAAGTTGGACACTTGGCACAAGTATTAGAGGGAGCACAAAGACCTGGACACTTCGAAGGTGTTGTGACCGTGGTCAACAAACTATTTAATATTGTGCAACCAGATTATGCCTATTTTGGGAAAAAGGATGCACAACAATTAGCTATTGTTGAAAAGATGGTTAAAGACTTTAATCTTCCTGTACATGTTATCGGCATTGATATCGTAAGAGAAAAAGATGGTTTAGCCAAAAGCTCTAGAAATATTTACTTGACCTCTGAAGAACGAAGAGAGGCAAAACATTTATATCAAAGTCTACGCTTAGCAAAGAATTTGTATGAAGCGGGTGAACGAGATAGCAATGAGATTATAAGTCAAATCGCTGCGTATTTAAACAAAAATATTAGTGGATATATTGATGATTTGGGGATTTATAGTTATCCAAATCTTATACAACAATCAAAGATTCATGGACGAATATTCATATCATTGGCAGTTAAATTTTCTAAAGCAAGATTGATAGATAATATAATTATTGGAGATGACTATATTGATTAGAACATTTATGAACTCAAAAATCCATAGAGCTAGAGTTACAGAATCTAATTTAAATTACGTTGGAAGCATAACAATAGATGCCAATATATTAGATGCGGTTGATATTTTACCCAATGAAAAGGTTGCTATTGTTAATAATAATAATGGTGCTCGATTTGAAACATATGTCATTGCTGGAGAACGTGGTAGTGGAAAGATGTGTTTAAATGGCGCGGCTTCAAGACTAGTTGAAGTTGGAGACGTCATTATTATTATGACATATGCACAATTAAATGAAGATGAAATGGTAGATCACTCACCAAAAGTAGCTGTGTTAAATGAAAATAATGAAATTATAGAAATGATAAATGAGAAAGAAAATACGATATCAAATGTATAAGAAATGAGATGGAATTCGTTCTCAAGTGATAGTGTCATTATCGATTTTGAAATCAAAAAGGTTTGAAAAGATATAAATAAGATGATGATTGAATCAATAAAATACTATGAGCATGATTAAGAGTCTGGACACAAGGTAGATGATGGATGTCCAGACTCTTTTTTATTTCAATTATATTGTTTTGAAGTAAATGTCTAAATAATAATAATGAAGTGAAATACATACTATTACTATAAATCAATTTGAGAATATATGAGTTGAAAAAGTGGCGGAAAATATATACTCCTTTATGTGAAATCTATATACCACAATTCACTATACCCGATTAAATAAATAAGATTTTTAGGATTTTTGTAGAAAACAATATAAATAAAATGGTATAATTTAAAAGATTACAAAATATTTATTATAGGAGGGTTTTATATGCATTGTCCGAATTGCGGTAATCCAATAGAAGATGATGATTTATTCTGTGGTGAATGTGGACATAAAATAAGTCGACATCCACAGTCAGTCAGAAATGCAGAAAGTGAAATAACAAAAGCTGAAAAGAATGATGAAGAACAAAACATAACATCAAATAATAAAGAAAACAACGCAGCGACTCATCAAAATGTTGATTCAACATCTCATGATGAGACTAGATCAAATGAAAATGACGTAGCAGATTCAACATTACAATCTAAACAGTCACATAATGATACCCAACAATCAAATCTCTCTACATACCACCAAAGACCTCAACATCGAGAAATTCCTCAAAATCAACACAATCACGATCAACAACAAAGTCAAATAGGTCAACAAGCTAAACAAGTAACAAATGAAAGTAAAGGTTTCTTTAAAAGTGCATTTACTGCACCTGATAAAATCATTCAAACTAATCATGTTTTCAGTTTTAAATTATTATTATCATTATTAATAATCGGTTTTATTGTATTAGCAATTTTACTCGCTTCTGTAATACCAGTTGAGATTGGTATTTTCGGTACTACAAGAGGAAGTTTGGTAACGAGTATCATTTTTGGTATTATTCTATTTTTGGTTGTCATAGTAGGTGCAATATTTGGGCTTACACGTTTAGTAGTTAGACAACCTATTGCATTTAAAAAAGTATTATCAGACTATGTGTTAATTAATAGTGTTTCGTTAGCAATTTTAATTATTTCTGTAATTTTAATATTAGCAGAATCATACAGCTTTGGCGGAAGTATAGCATTATTGTCTTTATTATTATTTATTGCTTCTGGTATTTATCTAATTGCGAAGTATAGCACTGGTAATCAAACAAGAATATCCAGCTTTTATGGTGTGATTATTTATATCATTATTTTGTTCTTATTTATTCGTATTTTTGGGGAGGCATTTTTCCATCAAATATTTGGTGATTTTATAGAAGAACTAGGGGATTTATTTGAAGGAGGAACTTATTAAAATATGAAATATTGCAGTAATTGTGGTCAACCTCTTCGAGAAGGTGTAAAGGTGTGTACAAATTGTGGTACGCCTGTGAGAAATGATGGACCTAATTATAAACATTCAGAACAACGTTATTCTCATCAACAACCACGTTCCAATAAGAGTAATAAAAAAACTTGGTTGATTGTTACTATAGTGTTAGCCATTATCATTGCTTTGGTAGTAATCTTTACTATAGCTAAAAATCAAATGTCTCCAGAAAAACAAGCGACTCACATTGCACATGCTATCAAAAAAGACGATGCTAAATCATTATCTAAGCAATTAACATCAAACGATCATCGTTTAAATGAAGAAGAAGCACGTGCGTACTTAAAGTATATTAAAGCAGAAAGTGATTTAAAGCATGTTGCTGACAAAGTTGAAGAAAACACCAAAGATATTAAAAATAATCACTATAACAATTTATCTGTAGATGCAAATGATAATAATATTTTAAATATATCTAAAGACGGGAAAAAATATGTTTTTTTTGATAACTATCAATTTAATGTTCCTCAAAAAACAATTACGCTCGTTTCAAGTGATAGTGGTGAAATTACTTATGAATTTAACGGGGATAAACATCATATTTCTGTAGAAGAAGATGACGATAAAGAATTAGGAACATTTCCTATCGGTGATTATAATTTAAAAGCATCAAAAGACATGGAAGGTAAAAATTTTAAAGGCGCTATTACAATTGATATGAGTGAAAGTGATAGTATTGCATATGAATCGTTTAAACAAAAACGTTTTAATGTTGATACTGAAGGCGGATATATATTAGATAATGTAAAAATATATGCTAATGGTAAAGAAATAGGCGATGGTTTTTCATCAGAAACATATGGTCCTTATGATCCAGATGAAGAAGTTATCGTTCACGCTGAAGGTTCATACGAAGGAAAAACTTTTAAATCAAATTCGGTCAATGTAGCAAGTGCAAGCGAAAAAGATGGTGGTGTGACAGATGTCACAGTCAAATTCGATGAAGAAGCTATTGATCAGTATGTCGATAAAAAATTAGATGAAAAATACGATGATTCAGATGACGAGTCAGATAACGATTCAAGTAGTGGCGAAGTAACGCGTGAAAATGTAATTGATAAAGTAGAGTCATATGAAGGACATACACTAGATACTGATACGTATACGTATAAAGAACCTGAAAAAACCGGTGATGGTAAATGGGGTTTTTCATTCTTAGATAAAGATGGAGATTTAGCTGGATCGTACACGGTAGACATTGACGACGGTTATGTTACAGAATATGACGAAGATGGTGAAGAAGTTGGATCTGGTTATTAATATTTAATGTAAGAACCTGAGACAAAAATAATTGTCTCAGGTGTTTTATTGTAGTGGAAATTGATGACTAATTTTAAAGTAGCTATGTAACAAATTTTTATTTTTAGGACTTGTTGTTAAAATGTGGAAATACACGCAATTCAAATTCGGTCGCTTTTTTTAATTTTTTAAGAGTTAAAGTCGAATTGTCTTGTACATTCGATATTTCCTTTATATATTCGCTAATATATAATATTATTAAATAATGTGTTATGTAGATGAAAGAGAGGTCATATTGTGATTGAAGCGAATCAAATTTTAGCTAAAATGAAAAATCAAAAAATCAACTATGATAAAGTATTAAGAAAGATAATTTCTCAATGGGAACGTGATGGAGAACGCCCTAAAATCTTACTTCATAGTTGTTGTGCACCTTGTAGTACATATACGTTAGAGTTTTTAACACAATATGCGGATATAGCGATTTATTTTGCGAATCCTAATATACATCCCAAAAGTGAATATTTAAGACGTGCTAAAGTTCAAGAACAATTTGTAAATGATTTTAATAATAAAACAGGTGCAAATGTAAAGTATATTGAAGCCGAATATGAACCGCATAAATTTATGAAAATGGCAAAAGATAAAGGTTTAACTGAAGAGCCGGAAGGTGGACTAAGATGTACGGCTTGTTTCGAGATGCGATTAGAAATTGTTGCAAAAGCTGCTTTAGAACATGGTTACGATTATTTTGGTAGTGCAATCACACTCTCTCCAAAGAAAAATGCGCAATTAATCAATGAACTAGGTATGGATGTACAAAATATATATAATGTAAAATATTTACCAAGTGATTTTAAAAAGAATAAAGGGTATGAACGTTCTATCGAAATGTGTAATGATTATAATATTTTTAGACAATGTTATTGTGGTTGTGTATTTGCAGCGATGAAGCAAGGTATAGATTTTAAACAAATAAATAAAGATGCTCAAGCATTTTTACAACAATTTTAAAAATATAAAATGTGAGGCTCGGACATAATTCCTAGCAAAATAGCCAGTAAATGAGTTTTCATAAATTCATTTACT